>ENA-UOJH01000050-UOJH01000050.1-human-gut-metagenome-genome-assembly--contig:-C148-NODE-50-length-122851-cov-9.281149_pt1 | contig 122851 bp, 117 predicted proteins | sample MGYA00242345_ERZ723892 | MGnify/ENA metagenome assembly ERZ723892 | reverse complement strand
TCCATGTATCAAACTTCTCAAGAATCTCCCGCTTCTATAAGCGGGAGAGGTTCAACTCCTTTATAGGGTAAACTGAATATGTTGCGGCGCCTGCAGCAAATGGGAATCGGCATCATCATGCCCCCCCATTTTCCTGACCAGGCACTGCACGTCGCCGACTGCGCGGCCATCCTGGCTGAAGGAAAAATCCAGGTAGTCGGACCTCCTGAAGACGTCATTACCGCAGAAAATCTGACCCGTCTATACCATATCCCCATCGCCATCTATGATGTCCCTGAAGCCCATCAAAAAATATGCCTGCCTGCTGCGCCCGTAAGGGAGCTGTAGTACAAATCAAATATCAAACGTTTAACTTTAAACTCAAAAAAGAGGCTGTCACATTATGCGTTTTTTGCTTAATGCGACAGCCTCTTTTTTATCGGATATTTTACTTCCAAACGAGGAGGAGAGAAGCGCCGAATTCTTTTTTGAATTGTTTGCTCAGTTGTTTCATTTCGTAGTCGGCCGCGTTGTAAGTCGAACCCGGTGTCGTCGTGAGGATCATGACGGCGACGTTTTCGGCTAACGTGACTTCGACATGAGTGACGATTTGTTCATACGTCAGGTCCGACGCTTCGGCCAGGGCCAAGATCGTCGAGAGCTTGCGGATCATGATCCAGTCTTCGCTAGAGGCCATGTTGGCATAGCGGTAAGCCCGGATGATCTTACGGCTGATGCCGTGGTGGAAGCCGGCGATGAAGCCCGTAATGATCTGTTCGACCTGGGTCAGGCCGTAGAGTGGGGCGTGGGCGATCATAAAGGCCGAGTGGCGGGCGTGATTGTAGAAGTTGACGATCTTGCCGACGTCGTGCATGCGGGCTGCCGTCTGCAATAAGAGGCGTTCCCGCGGGCCATAGCCGTGGAGGGGCTGGAGCTGGTCGAAGAGCTGCGTTGCGATGCGCGTGACCTGGTCGTAGTGGGCCTGGTTGATGATGACGCCGCTCAGGGTCCCGAGGAAGTTCTTGACGCTGAAGTCGAGGATGTCGTCGAAGCGAGGCGAGGGCAGATGGCAGTAGGAGGCATAATATTCATAGAACAAGCCTTCGCGGAGACCGCAGCCGCTGACGACCATTTCCGGACTGCCCGTCATGTCGAAGATGGTCTTGATGACGGCGGCACCAGCGACGATGAGGTCTGACCGTTCGCTGGACAGGCCGGCGATTTTCTTGCGGTTGGCGCTGGTCCGCGTCGTGATTTCCTGGTACAGGCCTTTGAAGTGGTCCAAGGGCATGATGTAGTTGTGGAGCTTCGACAATTCGTAATTCGTCGCCCGCTGGTCCATCTTGGCGAAATTACGGGCTGTGCCGCCGATGCCGACGATGGGCAGGTGGATGTCCTGAATCCAGGGGACGGCGGCCATTTTTTTGCGGACGAATTTCATCAGGCTGGCAATGGCGTCGGCGTCCGGGTTGCCCTGGGTGCCGAATTTTTCAGTCAGCGTGACGGCGCCGATGGGGACCGACAGAGAATGAACGGCTTCGCCATTGCGGACCAAGGTCATTTCGACGCTGGCACCGCCTAAGTCGAAGATGAGGAAATCTTTCATGGCAATGGTGTTGATGACGCCGAGATAACCCAAGTACGCTTCGCGTTCGCCGCTGATGACTTCCATCGTGATGCCCGTTTCCGCATTGATGCGCTGCAAGAAGGCTTCGCCGTTGCTGGCATTGCGGACGGCTGCTGTCGCGACAGCCCGGCATTCATGGATGTCCATGACTTCCATGATGTGTTTATAGACGTGCAGGCAGGTCAGGGCCCGCTGCATCCCTTCTTCGCTGATGACCCCGGTCTGGCTCAGGCCGTGGCCCAGGCGGATGGCTTCCTTTTCCTGGTAGAGCAGGGAATAGGACTGGTTGTCGGCAATCTGCATGACGACAAAGCGGATGGAGTTAGAGCCCATGTCGATGATGGCTAATTTTTCCATGGTATACCTCATTTCTGCGGATGCTTATCAAGTTTATCGTTTGCTTTATTCATTATACTACAGAATAGAGCGGCATGCCGAAAATTTTTACAAAAAATATACATACATATGGTGACTTTCATGTATAATAAGAAGAGTATCAGCTAGACAGCAACTATATCGTCAAGAAAAGTGGGGAAAGTCATGGAAAAACAAACCCGGAATGTTTTCGGCATCATCCATATCGGGACGGTCAATATGACCTTGAAGGTCATTGCCTACTCGTCGTTAGATGATATGGAAATCATCGAAAACGTATCCCGAGAAGTAAAATATGGGGAAACGGTCTTCCAGCGCCATCACGTCAGTTTTCAATCCCTGAACGAGATCTGTCAGGTCCTGCTGGGATTCCGCCAGCTCCTTTGCGACTATGATGTCAAAGATGTCCGCGTCTTGTCGACGACGGCCATCAGCGAGGCGGACAATTTGATCAGCGTCCTCGATCAGATCCATATCCGTACGGGCTTTGATGTCGAAGTCATCCACATGACTAAGGAAATCTATTACAAGTTCTTTGGTCTTTATTATAATGTATTGAAAGGGCAATTCAATTTTGCCGATAAAGCCGTCATGCTCTTGGATATTACGTCTGGCGGCGTCGGCCTGACCTGTTGGAAATCGGACCGCCTCTTGTTCCAGCAGAACATCCACATCGGGTCTTTGCGCATCTTGGAAAATTTCACGGAAAAGCAGCGCGATGAACTGACTTTCCCGACGGCTGTGCGCGAATATATTTATGGCACCCTTTATCCACTCTGGAAAGGCGTCCAGCAGTATGATATCAAGTATATCGTCTTGTCCGGCCGAGGAGCTAATTTGGTAGCACGCCTTATGGGCAAGACCAGTGAAAAAGGCCTCTTCTTGATTACGCCAGATGAACTGCGCCAGTTCGTCTATTCTTTCCGCGGTGTCACACCGTTCAAGCTCATGAAGCGCTTCGGTTTGTCCCAGAACCTGGCCAATGTCATCATGCCGACGATTCTCTTGTATTATGAACTGTTGCGCATCGTAGACATCGACATGCTGGTCGTCATGCCGACGACTTTCACCGAAGGCTATACCATGCATTATGTCGCCGAAAAGACGCATAACGATTATATGGCCCACCTCCAGGGGCTGCTCCTGGACATGATGCGCCGCTTGTCCAAAAAATACTTGTCCGATTCTGTCCATTCTGCCCGCATCGAAGAATACTGCAACGTCCTCTTTCAGGCGTTGTACCAGTTTATCGGCCTCGATTACAGCTATAATTATCTGCTCCGCCTGGCTGCGATTTTCCATGAAACGGGGAAGTTCATCAATATCCGCAAGCATAATCTCTGTACGTACAACCTCATCAAGGAAACGGACTTATTCGGTTTATCTGATGGGGAAAAGGAAATCCTGGCTGCCGTCCTCTACTATGCCTTTGACGGCACCTTGCACGAAGCATCGCCAGTCTATCATGCCTTGACGCCGCGGCAGAAGGTCATTACAGCGAAATTGACGGCGATTTTCCGCCTGGCCGATTCGCTCGATAAGAGCCATTTAGGAAAAATCAGCTCCATCCGGGCGGAACTTAAAGAGGATGAACTCGTCGTCTATTATACGGCCGACGCCGATATTTCTTTGGAACGCTGGACATATTTGAAAATGGCCGTCGACTTTTCCGAAGTTTTTGGCATTTCGACGAAATTAGTGAAAGGATAAGATAATCATGGCAGATTTTACTGATGCTCAATATTTTTTAAATCGTGAATGTACATGGGTCAAATTCAATGAACGGGTCCTGCGCGAAGCTATCGTCCCATCCAACCCGCTGCTGGAACAACTGAACTTCATTGCCATCGCTGCATCGAATCTGGATGAATTCTTCATGATCCGTGTCGCCGGCGTCAAGCACCTCGTCGAAAGTGGGGTCAAGCACATCGACATTGCCGGCATGACGCCGCAGGAACAGTTCGAGGCCATCCAGTCTATGGTCCATAAACTGGTCAGCGACCAGTATCGCTACTATGAAGATATCCAGCAGAAGCTGCAGGATCATGGCCTGCACTTCATCGGTGTCGATGCCCTCGATGATGATCAGCGGCTGTGGCTGGAAAGCTTCTTTGAACGGGAAATCTACCCTGTCGTCACGCCTATGGCCGTCGATTCCAGCCATCCTTTTCCGTTTTTGTCCAGCCTGAACCTGAATTTGGCCGTCCTCTTGCGCCGCAAACAGGGGGACCGCTCGGTCAAGACAGCTATCCTGCCGGTCCCGACGTCGGTCATCGACCGCATCATCAAGGTCCCGGACAGCGTTTCGCCGGCCGGCAAGCAGCATGAAGGCCATCAGTTCCTCTTCTTGGAAGACGTCATCGCTGCTTATGCAGAACGGTTCTTCTTGGGCTGCGATATTCTGGAAGTCGAACCGTTCCGCGTCACTCGCGACGCCGACTTGGATATTGATGACGATGCCGAAGACCTCCTGATGGAAGTCGAAAAGAGCTTGAAGAAGCGCCGCAAAGGGGCGGCTGTCCGTTTGGAACTGGCCGCTTCGTCGTCGCGCATGATCCGCGATTTCCTGCGCAATGAACTGCAGCTCGAAGAACGGGACATCTATTCGATTCCAGGTCCTTTAGACTGCAAGGTCTTCTTTCCCTTCGTCGGCATCGATGGCTATGACGACCTGCACTATCCGCCAGTGACACCGCAGCCGTCGTCGGAACTGGCCGCTATCGACGCACCGGATTTCTGGTCGGCCATTGCCGAACGGGACGTCATGGTCCATCATCCCTATGAAACTTTTGAAACGGTAGAACACTTCATCCAGTTGGCCGCAACGGATCCCCATGTCCTGGCCATCAAACAGACGCTCTACCGCGTCAGCAGCAAGTCGCCGATTATCGCTGCCCTGGCTCAGGCCGCAGAAAACGGCAAACAGGTCACGGTCCTCATGGAAGTCAAGGCCCGTTTCGATGAAGAAAATAATATCCACATGGCCCGAAAGCTGGAAAAAGCCGGCTGCCATGTCATTTACGGCATTATGGGCCTGAAGACACACTCTAAGATTACCCTCGTCGTCCGCCGCGAATCAGACGGCATCCGCCGTTACGTCCACTTGGCGACGGGCAATTACAATGGGAAGACAGCCCGTATCTATACGGATGTCGGCATCTTGACGGCCAATACCCTCATCGGTGTCGATGCGTCGGCCTTCTTCAACCTCTTGTCGGGGTATTCCGATCCTCCGCAGTGGAATAAACTGGCCGTCGCGCCGCTTAACTTGCGGGAAACGATTTATCAGGAAATCGACCAGGAAATCGCCCAGGCCAAGGCAGACAAGAAAGCCCTTATCGTGGCCAAGATGAACTCCCTCCTCGATAAGTACGTCATCGCCAAGCTCTATGAAGCATCGGCAGCTGGCGTCAAGATCCGCCTCATCGTCCGTGGCATTTGTGTCATCCGTCCGGGCCTGCCTGGCATCAGCGACAATATCGAAGTTCACAGCATCGTCGGCCGCTTCCTGGAACACAGCCGCTTGTTTTACTTCTACAACGGCGGCAAGGAAGACGTCTTCATTTCCTCGGCAGACTGGATGCCGCGCAACCTCAACGAACGCGTCGAATTGATGACGCCTGTCGAATTCCCGCCTCATAAGGAACGGATCAAACGCATCTTGAAAGTATACTTCGACGACAACGTCAAGGCCTATGCCATGAACAGCGACGGCTCGTACCGTTACTTGGCAGACGAACGCAAGGGCAAACCTGTCAATGCTCAGGATACTTGCCAGCGCGAAGCGGAACGGCTGGCGTCGGAACGGAAAAAGGCAGCCCACCAGTTCCGCAATGTCGTCTTGCGTCCGCGTCCTGCTGAAGAAGACAAGTAAATTGACAATCCTGTCGGCCTTTGTTACAATGAAAAGAAAAGTACTAGGAGGCATGGCATGGACTGGAAACGATTCAGCATGACTGGATTCAAGAATAAACGACCGATTACACGAATGTACGCCACGATGATTGCCTTATTAGTCATCGTGTCCCTGACGGGGTTCATCGACCGGGGGAAATCAGTGACCCTCGTTGCCGATGGCGAAACCCGGCAGGTATATACGCAAGCTGTCAATGCAAGGGCTTTGATGCGGGAAAATAATATAGATATCGGTGATTACGATGAAATCGATGTCTCGACGCAGAAGCTCGACGACGGCAGTTACGTCAAAGTGCGCCGGGCTATTCCGGTCACTTTGGAATACCGCGGACAGACCCAGGAAGTCTATACGGCTAAGCACAATTCCCAGGAAGTAGCCGAACAGTACGGCTATAATAAGGAAAAGTACCGTCCTTATGGCGACGTCCAGAAGCCTCTCCAGGCAGGTCAGCATATCGTCATCGGCCACGTGTCGCGCAAGACCATTACAGAAGATGAAGTCGTCCCTTATGCTATCGAAAGCATTCCTGATGAAACGCTGGGCCAAGGCGAAGAAAAAGTCATCCAAGAAGGGCAGAATGGCCGTAAGCGGGTCAAGTTGAACATCGTCAGCGTCGACGGCCAGGTCGCTGATAAGGAAACGGTGTCGACGGAACTCATTTCGGAAATGCAGCCGCTGATCCGCAAAGTCGGTACGAAAGAAACCGTTGAAATCAACACCAGCACAGGCGATGTATCCCACTACCAGAAAATCATTACCATGGAAGCCACGGCCTATTTGCCGACTGACGGCGATGGCCAGTGTATTACCCGGATGGGGACTCGGGCTCGTTACGGTGTCGTCGCCGTCGACCCCAATGTCATTCCCTTGGGCTCGACCGTCTTCATCCCCGGCTATGGCGTTGCCCGGGCGGAAGATACAGGCGGAGCCATCCTCGGCAACCGCATCGACCTCTGTATGGAAGACTACGATGCCTGCATGAATTTCGGCCGCCGCACCGTACCGGTCTATGTTCTGAATTAACATCAAACTTCAAACACGTCCGCAAGGGCAGGCATTGAAAAAATGCTTGCCCTTGTTTGTCATATATGCTATAATATCAAAGGTTTGAATGCCAAACCCTAAAATACACACGCTTGGCGAGCTCAGCACTGTGCCCGTTCCCCGTGGGGAAGGGTGAAGATGAGCGATGACCGGGCGGAGGAAAAAACAGGAGGAATTACAATTATGGCAGTAGTATCTATGAAACAATTATTGGAAGCCGGCGTTCATTTCGGTCATCAGACCCGCCGTTGGAACCCGAAGATGGCTCGCTTCATCTTCACTGAACGCAACGGTATCTACATCATCGACTTGCAGAAAACCGTTAAGAAAATGGACGAAGCTTACAATTTTGTCCGCGACCTGGCTGCTGAAGGCGGCAAAGTCCTCTTCGTAGGCACGAAAAAACAGGCTCAGGAATCTATTAAAAATGAAGCAGAACGTTGCAACCAGTACTTCGTCAACGAACGCTGGCTCGGCGGTATGCTCACCAACTTCCAGACCATCGAAAAGCGCGTAAAACGCTTGAAGACCTTGGAAAAACAGGCTGAAGACGGCACGTTCGAAATCTTGCCGAAGAAAGAAGTTACACTCCTCAAACATGAAATGGAAAAACTTCAGAAATACCTCGGCGGTATTAAAGACATGAAGAAACTTCCGGATGCTCTCTTCATCATCGACCCGAAAAAAGAAGAAATCGCTGTTTCTGAAGCCCGCAAACTTCACATCCCCATCATCGCTACGGTTGACACCAACTGCGATCCCGATGTCATCGACTATCCGATTCCGGCTAACGATGATGCTATCCGCGCCGTCAAACTCTTGACCGGTAAAATCGCTGACGCTGTCCTCGAAGGCAACCAGGGCGAACAGAATGAAGAAGGCGCCGCTGAAGGTGCTGAAGCCGCTGAAGAAAAAGCAGCAGAATAAGATTACTCGTTCTTTGAGAACTGAATGGTTATTATAGGAAGGTAAGGAGCCTTTGCTTCTTACCTTTCTTCAAACTGTATAATTCACATTACTTTTAGGAGGAATACTCATGGCTATTACAGCAGCAATGGTAAAAGAATTAAGAACAAAAACCGGTGCAGGCATGATGGACTGCAAAAAAGCATTGACCGAAAGCAACGGCGATATGGAAAAAGCCGTCGACTTGCTTCGTGAACATGGCTTGGCTGCAGCAGCTAAGAAAGCAGACCGCATCGCTGCTGAAGGTTTAGTTTATTCTTACATCCATGGCAACGGCCGTATCGGCGTCCTCGTCGAAGTCAACTGCGAAACAGACTTCGTCGCTCAGACTGACAACTTCAAAGCACTCTGCAAAGACATTGCAATGCAGATTGCTGCTGCAAAACCGGCATACCTCAAACGGGAAGAAGTTCCGGCTGAAGTTTTGGAACATGAAAAAGAAGTTCTCCGCCAGCAGGCCCTGAACGAAGGCAAACCGGAAAAAATCGTCGAAAAGATGATTACTGGCCGTATCGAAAAATTTTACAAAGAAAACTGCCTCCTCGATCAGGAATTCATCAAAGATTCTGACAAGACGGTCCAGCAGGTCGTTACCGAAGCAATTGCTAAAATCGGTGAAAAAATCGACATCCGCCGTTATACACGTTATGAATTGGGTGAAGGCCTGGAAAAACGGAACGATGATTTTGTTTCCGAAGTAATGGCACAAGCTAAATAAGATTGCATAAGAGAACACCCAACCCGTGTTCTCTTATTTTCTAATTGGACTTGTATACCGATAGAGGAGGCACTTCTTTTATGGAATCGAAAAAGTATCATCGTATCGTATTGAAATTGAGTGGTGAAGCACTGGCTGGCAAACAAGGCTATGGCATCGACCCGGAAACAGTTGAAACCATTGCGAAACAGGTCGTTGCAGTCAATCAGCTCGGCGTCCAGGTCGCTATCGTCGTCGGCGGCGGCAATATCTGGCGAGGATTGTCCGGTTCGGCCAAAGGCATGGACCGTGTTTCGGCAGACTACATGGGCATGTTGGCTACGGTCATGAATTCTCTGGCCCTTCAGGATGCCATGGAAAAGAACGGTGTCGCTACCCGCGTCCAGACGGCTATCAACATGCAGCAGGTCGCTGAACCGTACATCCGCCGTCGGGCTATCCGCCACATGGAAAAAGGCCGCGTCGTCATTTTCGGTGCCGGTACGGGCAACCCTTATTTCTCGACAGATACAACAGCTGCCCTGCGGGCCGCTGAAATCGAAGCCGATGCCATTCTCATGGCCAAGAACGGCGTCGACGGCGTCTACGACAGCGATCCCAAACTGAACCCGGACGCTAAGATGTTCAAACACCTGACCTATCTCGACGTCATCAACAAAGACCTGAAAGTCATGGATGCTACGGCGACGACGCTCTGCCGCAACAATAATATTCCTATCGTCGTCTTCAATATCGACCAGCCTGGGAATATCGTCAAGGCTGCCAGCGGAGAAGATTTAGGGACAGTAGTCGACAAAGAAGACTAAACGCTGTATGATATACTTATAAAAATAAAATAAGGAAGTGATTGACATGGAAGTAAAAGAAATCATCGCTCAGCACGAAGAAAAGATGGACAAGACCATCGAAGCTCTGAAACGGGAATTGTCATCGATCCGCACGGGCCGTGCCAGCACATCCCTGCTGGACCGGATTACCGTCGACTATTATGGTACGCCGACGCCGGTCAAACAGGTCGCTAATGTATCCGTTCCGGAACCGCGCATGCTCACCATCGCTCCGTGGGAGCCGAAGATGCTCGGCGAAATCGAAAAAGCTATCCTCAAGTCTGACTTGGGCTTGAACCCTAACAACGACGGCAAGCTCATCCGCTTGGAAATCCCCCAGCTGACGGAAGAACGCCGGAAAGAACTGAGCAAGAAAGTCAGCAAGATCGCTGAAGACTCGAAAGTCGTCATCCGCAACATCCGCCGCGACGCCAACGAAGCCATCAAGAAGATGGAAAAGAAGAAGGAAGTCACGGAAGATGACAGCAAAGAAGGTCAGGAAAATATCCAGAAGCTGACAGATAAAAAAATCAAGGTCATCGACGAAATCAAAGCGAAAAAAGAAAAAGAAGTCATGGCCGTATGATGGATATACGGATTTTTATTGGCATGCCGTTACGGTATGCCAAATCTGTATTACAGGAAAAAAATATTCCTTTTGTCATAGAGCGGACGCTGTCGCGGAGCCATTTCTTCCACTGCGACCCTGAGCAGACCTATGTCATCCGCGCCCAGTTACGAGATGACGGCACCGTTTGCCTCTTGGTCAACGACAGCCTGGAAATGAGCGAATCCGTAGCGGCAGCCCTGCGAAATGGAGACGTACAGCATGATTAACTTTTTTGGCAAAAAGAAGAAAGAACCAGCAGGCTCCGTGTCCGAAGCTATGCTGGATCCGAACAATATTCCCCGCCACGTAGCCATCATCATGGATGGCAATGGCCGATGGGCTAAGCGCAAGGGGCTGCCTCGCAGTTATGGTCATCGCGCCGGTGCCGATACGCTCAAGCGCATCGTCGTCGCTGCCGATGATCTGGGAATCAAAGTCCTGACAGTCTATGCCTTTTCTACGGAAAATTGGAAGCGTCCTGATGAAGAAGTGTCGTACATCATGAAGCTCATGAAGAGTTACTTGAGCAAGAATCTCTTGGAACTCAAGGAACACAACGTGCGGCTCCATGTCATCGGCGATATGAAGCGGCTCCATCCGGACCTGCAGGAAGCTTTTTCTCAGGCCGAAGCGGAGATGGCCGCCAATACGGGCCTCATCCTCAACGTCGCCGTCAATTATGGCGGCCGTCTGGAAATTACCCAGGCTGCCCGCAAAGTGGCAGAAGCTGTCCGGGACGGCCAGATCCGGCCCGAAGACATTACCGAAGCGACACTGGCTCAGCATCTCTATACGGATCCGGAAAACGATGTGGATCTGCTCATCCGCCCTGGTGCGGACAAAAGGGTCAGTAATTTTCTCCTCTGGCAGATGGCTTACGCCGAATTCTGGTTCACCCAGCTCTGCTGGCCCGATTTTACGAAGGATACCCTGGTCGAAGCTATTTTGTCCTTCCAGGGCCGGGAACGGCGTTTCGGCGGCTTAAAATAAATCAGGGAAGGTACATGATATGTTGGCAAAACGAATACTGACAGGCATCGTCGGCGGTGCCTTTACGATTTTTGTGATTTACGAAGGGAATTGGCTGTTTTTCCTCATGATGGCCTTGTTATCCCTTGTCGCCTGGTATGAATACGGCAACTTAGTCCACAAGCTCCACGCCGTGACGGCTGATAAGTGCGGTGCCGTATGGCTCATTGCCATGCTGACGGCCTACTGGTTCGGCAGTACCAAGGTCATGCTCGTCCTGGCCTTGGGCCTCTTGTTCTGGCTCATGCTGCGGACCGTCTTTTTCCACAACAAGATAAAGCCCGTAGACAGCGCCTATACCTTGTACGGCCTGCTCTATATCGGCTGCGGTTTTCTGGCCATGCTGGCCTTGCGCAGCGGCTCTGTCGCTTCCTTCATGGGCAGCAGCTTCGGTGCAGTCATGCTGGAACCGGCGCGGTTCTTTGTTTTTCTCCTCATCTTTTCGACTTGGGCTAGTGATACCTTCGCTTTCGCCGTCGGCAAGATGATGGGCAAAGTCAAGCTCTGCCCGGCCATCAGCCCCGGAAAGACCCGTGAAGGGGCTATTGGCGGTTTTGTCGGTACCTTGGCTGTGGCCATTATCTTTTCGCTCATCTTTAAATTCTCTGTGCTTCACGCCTTGGCTATTGGCGTCATCATCGGCATCATGGCCCCTTTAGGCGATTTGGTCGAATCTATCTTGAAGCGCGTTTGCGGCGTCAAGGATTCGGGGAATATCATTCCCGGTCATGGCGGTGTCCTCGATCGCTTCGACAGCCTGCTCTTCGCAGCGCCGGCCATGTATGTCTATTTGATGCTGGTCATTTAAAGGAGGGCAGGGTATGAAGGATATTTTGATTTTAGGCAGCACTGGTTCTATCGGGACCCAGGCCGTCGACGTCATCGACGCCCATCCCGAGGCCTTCCGCCTGGCGGGTGTCGCTGCCTATTCTCATTGGCAGGAAGTGGCCCGCCAGGTTCGGGCCCATCAGGTGAAATGGGCTTGCATGGTCGATGAAAAGGCCGCCCAGGAACTGCGCCGTGCTGTCGGCCCGGCGTGTACTGTCTTTTCCGGCAGTGACGGCCTGCTGAAACTCATCGATGAATGTGATGCTCACATCGTCTTGACATCCCTCGTCGGTGCTGCCGGCATCGAGCCGACGCTCCATGCTATCGAGAAAGGGATGGATATCGCGCTGGCCAATAAGGAAACCCTCGTCGCTGCTGGCGAGTTGGTCATGAAGGGAGCCGCAGACCACGGCGTCCGCATCCTGCCCGTAGACAGTGAACACGGGGCTATCTTCCAGTGCCTTCAGGGGCGCCGTCCAGAGGAAGTGGCCAAACTGCTGGTCACGGCCTCTGGCGGGCCTCACTTTCGCCGGCCTGCGTCGGAATTCTCGTCGATTACGGTCGAACAGTGCCTCAAGCATCCGACGTGGAATATGGGTGGCAAGATTACTATCGATTCGGCGACGATGTTCAACAAGGGCTTGGAAGTCATCGAAGCCCATTGGCTCTTCCACATGCCTTTCGATAAGATTGAAGTTGTCATCCAGCCGCAGAGCATCATCCATTCCATGATCGAGTTCATCGACGGTTCCATCCTGGCTCAGCTGGGTATGCCCGACATGCGCCTGCCCATCCAGTACGCCTTTACCTATCCGGAACGGATGGCTGTCCGCGGTGCCCAGTCTATCGACTGGAAGACGCTGGGGACGCTGGAATTCTTCCCGCCTGACGACGAGAAGTTCCCGTCCATCGGACTGGCTTATGAAGCCGGCCGCATCGGCGGTACCATGCCCTGCGTCCTCAACGGGGCCAATGAAGTCGCCGTCTATGCTTTTCTGCGTAAAGAGATTCCCTTTACGCGTATTTTTGATATTGTCCGTACTGTCATGGAACGGCACGCGGTTACGCATGACGTCACCTTGGCGTCCATCCGCCAGGCCGATGCCTGGGCTCGCCGCTGTGCTGCTTCTTTGCTGTAGAAAGGGGGTTTCCCGTGGGTCTTACTATTTTAGCGACGATTTTCGTCTTCAGTGTCATCGTCTTCGTCCACGAATTGGGCCATTTTGCAACGGCCAAGTGGGCAGGGATGCAAGTCGATGAGTTCGCACTCGGTTTTGGCCCCAAAGTGTACAGTGTACGCCGCGGCGATACAGAATATTCCCTGCGGGCCATTCCTCTTGGCGGATTCAACCGCATCGCCGGTATGACGGAAGAGGAAGACTTGAACGATAAATCTTTCCTGAGCAAACCCGTCTGGAAGCGCCTGATTGTCATCGCTGCCGGCGGTATTATGAACTTCATCCTGGCCATCGTCTTATTGTGGGGCTTGTTCTTCGTCGTCGGCACAGTGACTGTTTCGCCGGAAGCTGTCGTCGGTTCGACCATCGCTGGTTCGCCAGCTGAACAGTCGGGCCTTGTAGCTGGCGATCGTATTGTCCGCATCGGCAATCGGGATATTTCCCAATGGTCTGATATTTCTCAGGCCGTCGCGCCGTACAGCCATGCCGTGGTTACCGTGGAAATCGAACGGGACGGCCAGATTCAGGGAGTTGAAATGGTGCCCGACGTAGACAGTGCTTCGAAGAAAGCCATGCTCGGCGTCATGCCGATGACGACGAAAGAAGCCCATGGCTTCTTTGAATCGGCTGGCATGGCCGTCCAGCGGACAGGCAAGCTCTGCCAGCTCATGATCGTTGGCCTCTATGATATGGTGACGGGTCGGGAAAAGGCGGAAGTCGCCGGCCCTATCGGCGTTGCCCAGCTGGCTGGACAAGTCGCTGCGTCAGGTTTTGCTAACTTGCTCATGTTTACGGCTTTTCTCAGCCTCAACTTGGGCATCTTGAATCTCCTGCCCGTGCCACTCCTCGATGGAGGTTATATTATTTTATTGATTCTCGAAGGAATTACGCGCCGGCGGATGCCGAAACGGGCGTTGTACTACATCCAGGTCACAGGGGCTGTCCTCTTGGGCTCCCTGTTCCTCTTCGCCATGTTTCAGGATCTCAGCCGCTTTTAGAAAGGCAGGCCTTGCATGAAACGTAGAAAATCTCTTCCCGTCCAGGCGGGCAGCGTCACCATCGGCGGCGATGCGCCTGTATCGGTCCAGACAATGTCGACGGTCAACCCGGCCCATATGGCTGAAGCCGTCGTCGACGCCCGCCGCCTGGCGTCGTATGGCGCTGAAATCTTGCGCTTCGCCGTTCCCGATATGAAAGCGGCGCAAGGCCTGGCTGCCGTCGTTCAGGCGGTGGATATTCCTATTGTCGCCGATATCCACTTCGATTACCGCCTGGCCCTGGCTGCCGTCGATAGCGGCGTCCAGGCCTTGCGCATTAATCCGGGAAATATCGGTTCTGACGATAATGTCGTCAAAGTCGTCGAAAAAGTGCGCCCTAAGGGCATCCCTATCCGCATCGGCATCAATACGGGATCCTTGCCGGAAGATATCCTGGCCCGGAGCGGCGGCCATCCGACGGCAGCTGGCATGGTCGAAGGCGCCTTGCGCCATATCCGCATCCTGGAACGCATGGATTACCGCAATATGGTCATTTCCCTCAAAGCATCCGATGTACCCTTGATGATCGAAGCCTATGAAGCCTTGGCTGACAAGGTGCCCTATGCCCTGCACTTAGGCGTCACGGAAGCCGGCTTGGTCCGCGAAGGGAGCATCAAGTCGGCCATCGGTATCGGCACGCTGCTCCACGAAGGGATTGGCGATACGATCCGCGTATCCCTGACGGGCGATCCCGTCGAAGAAATCAAGGCCGGTCAGGCCATCCTCAGTGCCCTCGGCCTTCGCCGTTTCGGGCCGACCCTCATTTCCTGTCCGACCTGCGGCCGGACCCAGGTCCACCTCATCGACTTGGCCCAGGAAGTAGAGGAAGCCATTTCTCATTTGACGGTACCCATCAAGGTCGCCGTCATGGGCTGTGTCGTCAACGGTCCCGGCGAAGCCAGGGAAGCCGATTTCGGTATTGCCGGCGGCAAGGGGAAAGGCATCGTCTTTTCCCATGGCCAGGTCCTGCGCACGGTGCCAGAAGATCGGCTCGTGTCCAGCCTGCTGGAAGAAATCGAAAAAAACATTGCAAAGGAGTCTTAACTCATGTTAGCATCGAAATTGTATAGTCCGACGCTGCGGGAAATCCCGGCAGACGCCGAAATCGCCAGCCATCAGTATATGTTGAAAGCCGGGATGATCCGCAAGAATGGCGGCGGCTTGTATTCTTTCTTGCCCTTAGGCCGTAGGGTCGAACTCAAGATTGAAGCCATCGTCCGCGAAGAAATGGACAACATCGGCGCCCAGGAAATCATGATGCCCATTATGCAGCCGGCTGAAATCTGGCACGAATCGGGCCGCTGGAATGCCTATGGGCCGGAAATGTTCAAACTGGAAGACCGCCATGGGAATCATTTCTGCCTCGGGCCGACGCATGAAGAATTGATTACGACCTTAGTCCGCAATGAACTGCGTTCGTACAAACAGATGCCTGTCACGCTGTGGCAGATGCAGAATAAATACCGTGACGAAATCCGTCCGCGTTTCGGCCTCATGCGCAGCCGTGAATTCGTCATGAAAGACGCTTATTCTTTCGACGTCGATGAAGAAGGCCTGCACAAGAGCTATCAAGATGAATACGATGCCTATACGCGTATCTTCACACGCTGCGGCTTGAATTTCAAGCCCGTCGAAGCCGACAGTGGCCAGATCGGTGGCAATCACACCCATGAATTCATGGCCCTGGCCCAGGCTGGCGAAGCCGAAATCGTATCATGCACGAAATGTGATTATGCAGCAGACATCGAAAAAGCCGTTCCTCAGACCGTCGAAATGCCTGCTGAAGACGCAAAAGATGTAGAACTTATTGAAACACCGAACTGCTCGACCATTGAAGACCTGGCTCAGTTCCTGCACATCCCCGTAGAAAAGACGATTAAAGCCGTCGCCTTCACCATTGACGGTGAAAAGACCGTTCTCTGTATGGTCCGCGGCGACCATGAAGTCAACGACGTCGCTGTCCAGAATTTCGTCGGCGGCAATGTCATCGAACCGGCTACGGAAGAAGAACTGAAGGCCCACGGCCTTCAGCCGGGGTACATGAGTCCCATGGGTGCTGACAAACCGGACAATGAAACGTTCTTCGTCCTCGTCGACCCGTCGGCTATGAACGTTCCCAACGGGGTCACCGGCGCCAATAAGGCTGGTTATCACTATCAGAACGTCAATCCGTCGCGGGACTTCCAAAACGTGACGGTTACGACGATCCGCAACATGGTCGCTGGTGATTCATGCCCGCACTGCGGTGCCCCTGTCGAAATCGTCCGCGGCATTGAAGTCGGCCAGGTCTTTGAACTGGGCACGAAGTATTCTGAAGCCCTCCATGCGACCTTCCTCGACCAGAACGGCAAAGCCAAACCTTACGTTATGGGCTGCTACGGCATCGGCGTTACCCGTACTATTGCCGCTGCTATCGAACAGTTCCACGATGAACACGGTATCATGTGGCCTGTCGCCATCGCGCCTTTTGAAGTCGCTATCGTTCCGGTCAGCAGCAAAGACCAGGACCAGGTCCGCATCGCTGGCGACCTCTATCAGGCCCTGAAGGCGGCCAAGGCCGACGTCCTCCTTGATGACCGCAATGAACGGGCTGGCGTCAAATTCAACGATGCCGACCTCATCGGCTATCCGGTCCGGGTCACGGTCGGCAAGAAGAGCGCTGCCGAAGGGACTGTCGAAATTAAGATTCGCCGGACTGGCGAACAGGAAGTCGTCGCCATCGACCAGGCAGTGGCCCGCGTCCAGGAAATCTTAGCCGACTTGCGTAGCAAGAATATGTAAATAGAACGCATATGCTATAAAAATATTTCCATAAAACGGGGAGAAATGCTTGTATTTTTCCCCGTTTTATTTTATAATTTTAGTTAGCGAGCTAATCAAAAGAGGGGGAGACGTATGAGATTTGAAGCATTCCCGACGCGGGAAGGATTGGAAAGACATGCCCAGATTATTCCAGAAATCGAACCGTCGGCGGTCCTGGCCATGCTGCGCATCTCCCAGGCTGCTGAGATCATCCGCTCGTCTATCAACGACGTCCTAACCAAACAGTATCACCTGTCCCAGGGGAAGTTGCGGGTCATGATTGTCCTGCATCAGAATCCGGAGGGCATTGCGCCGTCCAAGCTGGCCGAGAAGACCGGCGTGACCAGGGCGACGATTACGACCATGGTCAAGCGCATGGTCCGCGATGGATTGGCGACGGTCGTCATCGACCAGGAAGACAAGCGGGGCAAAAAGGTCAGCCTTACTGCCCAAGGCCGCCAGTTCATGGGCCAAGTACTGCCCGGCCATTATTTGCGCATTTCGACGCTCATGAACCGCCTCAGCGAAGACGAACAGACTGAACTGATCCGACTGCTGATGAAATTGAGCCAGCACTGATTTTCTCAGCAAATCTTAACCTGAAAAGCCTTGCTTTTCAGGTTTTTTTCATTTTTCCTTGTTACACTGGTGAAAAATGGAAAAAGAAAGAAGGTTTGCTTGTGTATCTGCCGCATCACTTCCGTCAGGATTTTCATTATCTCTCTCTGCGCTCGTCTCTGTTGGAAGAGCTTTCGCTGCTCTATGGCCTGTCCCTGGAGAAGAAGAACGGCCAGACCGGTCGGATCTGCCGTTGCCGCCGTATGGCCCGGGACTTATTCAAAGCCTGTCGCCAGCAGCCGGATCAGCCGGAATATCCCTATCTCCTGGGGGTCCTGCTGGAACGGGCCGGCCAATGGCCGCTGACCGACCAGCCCCGATGGGCCTATGACCAGGCTGAGCGCTATTATGACCGGGCCTGGCAGCTCCAGCAGCGGCGGCCGCCGGGCACCTATGACCGCCAGCACTATCTGCGGCCGGCTGTGGCCTTGTTGCGCTTGAGCCTGCGCCGGGGAGAGGAAGAGCGCTTTTATGCCTGGTGGGACGGCTGTGGTGGCCTGCGCTGCTTCCACCGCGATGTCCAGGCCTTGTTCCAGGTGCGCTGGCTCATCGTCAAGGAAGACTATGGACGGGCTGCTTTCACCCTTCGGAACCTGCATGGCCTGGCTGGCAGGCAAAGTGCTTTTTCGTCGGCTCGGGCCCGGATCCTTTCTGATATCGTCACAGCCGCCTGCCAGGGGCCGGGGATGGCTTTGAAAGGGAACTATAGTCCCTATGTCCGCCAGGTCCTGTGGGACGTCCTTTTTCCTGCCAGGTCACGACAAATGGCGGACTCCGTGTTATAATGACAGGCATAGGCATATTTGCCGAGAAATGAGGAACTGCTATGGAAATCAAGATCATCCCCTTAGGGCGCGATGACAGGCCCCTGGATTCGTATGGCCAGGATGGGAAGTCCTTTGCCGAGACTTATGCGCCCATCGTCGAGCTGCTATTGCGCGAAAGCCGTCTCCATGCTGTCGTCCATACCGTCCCAGGCGGACCGGCTATGGCCCAGGCGGTATGCCGCCTCATCGAGGAGGCGCGGAAGCGGGAAGGGGCCGAGGCAGAGGCCATGCCTTTCGACGTGACGCCTATCGTCGATGTGACGGCGCGCTTGCGCCGCGAAGATGGCTGCCCTTGGGATAAAGCCCAGACGCATCGAACCCTGCGCCGCTACCTCATCGAAGAGGTCTATGAAATGCTCGATGCCATCGACAGCCACGACATAGCGGGTATCCGGGAAGAATTGGGAGATATCCTCTATCAGGTCGCCATCCATGCCCGCATTGCCCAGGAAAAAGGCCTTTTTTCGGCCCAAGATGTCGTAAAAGACGTCACCGATAAGATGATTCGGCGTCATCCCTATGTTTTTAGCCAAAAAAGCCTTGAAAACATAGGTACGAGTATGTTAAACTGGGATAGATTAAAGCAAAGCGAACAACGCCAACAGCATGATCACCTGCTGGATGGCGTCGTCTCCGGGCTGCCGTCGCTCCTGGCTGCAGATAAACTTCAGGAAAAAGCGGCCAAGACTGGTTTTGACTGGCCTGATGTCCAAGGTGTCTGGGATAAGTTCCATGAAGAATGGGAAGAATTCCGCCAGGCCCTGGGCGAAGGGAATCCCGTCCACGCCGAAGAAGAAGCTGGGGATGTCTTGTTCGTCTTTGCGAATTTATGCCGACACTATCATATAGAGCCGGAATGTGCGTTACATCGGGCTAACTGTAAATTCCGACGCCGCTTTGCCCACGTAGAGGACCGGGTCCGCCAGTCAGGCCGGTCGTGGGATGCTTTTTCGCTAGATGAGCTCGACTCGTTCTGGCAGGAAGCCAAACAGATAGAACGGCAGAAGAAAAATATAGACAGTTAGCGTTACACAGATGTAACGATTCAAAGGAGGACCTAGTAACATGAACAAAACAGAATTGATCGCTGCAGTAGCTAATGAAGCAGAAATCACCAAAAAAGATGCTGAAAAAGCCGTAAAAGCCGTATTCAGCGTTATCAGCGACAGCCTTACGAAAGGCGACAAAGTACAGATCATCGGCTTTGGCACTTTTGAAGTCCGTCAGCGTAAAGCTCGTGAAGGCCGCAACCCGCGCAACAACGAACCGATTCAGATCGAAGCATCCAAGACCCCGGCTTTCAAAGCTGGTAAACAGCTCAAAGATTTGGTCAACAACAAATAAGGTACGATTCCGAAGGGCCGCATGAAAAACGGCCCTTTTCTTTTCTTGCAAATTGTCGTACCATAGTAGTATGAGCTACTAGACTAATGCTGTTTATAAAAGAGGGTATCATGCATGACAAAGAAGAAAGTCCTGATCCTGTCCGCATCCATCGGTACGGGGCATACACAGGCAGCACGGGCGATAGAAGAATACATCAAGACCATTCCTGAAGAATGTGAAGTGGAACACTTGGACTTCCTGTCCAACGACGTCCTGTCTATCGATAACATCGTCAAGGAAACTTACATCAAGATTCTCGATGTCTTTCCCATGCTGTATGATTTGATGTACTATTCGTCACAAGGATATAAGAAGGGACTCGTCGTCAAGACGCTCTTTGCCTGGGGCCTCAAGCGGCGGATGCTCAGGGTATTGGCCGAAAAGAAGCCCGATGTCCTCGTCTTTACCCATCCTTTCCCGGCAGGGGCGGCGGCCTTATTGAAGCGCCAGCACCGCCTCAATATCCCCCTGGTCGGTGTCATCACCGATTTTGCCATCCACCAGCTCTGGGTCTATCCCCAGATCGATGTCTACTGTGTGGCTGCATCCCAGCTCAAAGACCTGCTCGTCGAACAGGGCATCGATGCCGGCAAGGTCGTCGTCTCCGGGATTCCCGTGCGCAAGGCCTTTGAACAGGAACGCTGGTGCTGGGATGCAATCCATGAGGCTGAGAAGAATGTCCTCATCATGGGCGGCGGCCTGGGCATGGGTTCCATCAAACAGTCCCTGACGCTGCTCGACCGCCTCGATGCCGTCGACAGTTTCACTGTCGTCACCGGTTACAATGCCGATCTCTATGACGAACTGTCTAAGCTGCGCAGCGAACTGCATCACCCTGTCAACATCTTGGGCTATACCAACCGGATTCCTCAGCTCATGTGCCAGGCGTCGTTGTTGGTCACTAAACCGGGCGCCCTGACCTGTACGGAAGCGGCTGCCGTTCAGGTACCTATGGTTCTGTACAGTCCCATTCCGGGCCAGGAAGAAGCCAATGCGACGTACATGCAGGCCAAAGGCTGTGCCTGCTGGGTCAAAAAGCAGGAAGACCTCGTTTCCATCGTAGCGGATCTCTTGACACATCCCGATAAGCTGGCGGCTATGTCCGAAGCCAGCCTCGATTGTCATCGCGACGGTGCGCGGATCATCGGCAAAGAAATCGTTCGTCTCTTGCGGCCTCAAACGGCTGGCGTTGCGGCGGACTTGATATATGAACACTGAGAAAAGGGTCTCCTCGGTTTCGCTCTGCGAAGCAAGAGGAGTTTTTTTCCAAAAGGAGTATTTTTTTCATGGAATTCCAACTTTTTCATACGACCCTGTCGGCGTCGCTGCTACTCTTCATCATGGCCGGTGGCTTTCTGGCCGGTTTCGTCGATTCCATCGCCGGCGGTGGCGGCCTTATCTCGCTGCCCGTCCTCTTAGCAGCTGGCTTGCCGCCACACTTGGCTATTGGGACTAATAAGTTTTCCGCTACCTTTGGCGCCGTCATGAGCGCCTGGCAGTTCTGGCGGGCTGGCAAAGTCGATATGAGCTTATTGAAACGGATCCTGCCGGGGACCTTCATCGGCGCCATCCTGGGCTGCTTAGTCATGCTGCACTTGAAGAGCGAATGGCTTCAGCCCATCATCATCATCGCCCTCATCGCGGCGGCAGTCTTCGTCTTCAGCCAGCGTCAGCTCGGCGCTGCCAGCACGTATAGCGGCAATACCCGGAGGAATGTCGCAGCCGCCCTGGCCATGGCCTTGGCCATCGGCTTCTATGATGGCTTCATCGGGCCTGGGACGGGGACTTTCCTCATCGTCGGTTTTGCCGCTTTGGGCTTCGACTTTGTTATGGCAGCAGGCAATGCCAAGATCCTCAACCTTATGAGCAATGTGACCTCTTTCGTCCTTCTCATCTGGTGGGGCCAGATCCTCTACGTCTACGGCGTCGCCATGGCCTTGTGCATCTTTGCCGGCGCCTTCTTCGGCTCCCGCCTGGCTATCCGCCGGGGTACGGGTTTCGTCCGCCTAGTCATGTTGACTGTGACGATTGTCCTCATTGGCAAATTAGGGCTATCTTATTTCGGAATCATGTGAGGAGGCTGGAAACGATGGATACGGTACTTATCAGCGGCGGCACATCGGGTATCGGCCTGGCAGCAGCCGCCGTTTTGCTGGAACGGGGATGGAATGTCGTCATCAGTGGCCGCCATCGGGGGAAAGGGGAAGCCGCCTTGGCGGCGCTGTCCTGTCCGGATCGGACCTGGTATATCCAAGGCGACGTAGCCTGTGACGACGATTGCTGCCGGATGGTTGCAGAAACGGTTTCTCATTTCGGCGGCCTCGACGGCCTGGTCACGTCGGCCGGAATCTATGAACAAGACCTCTTGGAAAATGTCACGCCTGCCGATATACAACGCCTTTTTTCTATCAACGTCTTCGGGACCATTTCGCTTTGCCGCTATGCGCTGCCGCACTTGCGGCGACGGCCTGGCAGTATTGTCACCGTCAGCAGCGATGCCGGCCTTCAAGGGAACATCGCCTGTTCCCTCTACGGGGCGACGAAGGGCGCCGTCGTGGCCTTCACCAAGTCCCTGGCCTTGGAAGCGGCACCCCATCAGATCCGGGTCAACTGCGTCTGTCCTGGCGACGTGGAGACGCCTATGCTGGAGCAACAGCTCCGGGACCATCCTGACATGACGCGGGACGCTATGAAAGAGCAGTACCCTTTGTACCGCCTGGCCCGCCCCGATGAAGTGGCCCGAGCCATCGCCTTTCTCCTCAGCAGTGACGCGTCATTCATTACCGGCGTGGCACTTCCTGTCGATGGGGGTTTGACAAGCTGGTAGAAACATGGGAAAATATAAAGTATAAATTTTAATACGTTAAAGATTGGGGTGTTTGTTATGGCAGAAGAAGTATACAAAGAAGAAGCGAAGACAGTGGAAGAACTGCAGGCAGAAATCGCCGCATTGAAACAGGAACTGGCTGATATGAAATCCCAGTCTCAGTCGGCCGAAAATGCTGCCGTCAGTGTCGTCAAAGCTATGGAAGAATCGACAGAAGACAAGGATGTGAAAGTCGAAATGCTGTGCCGTTGGGCTGCTGCCCGGGCCGGTGCCATCGTCATCGCTCCCCTCGTCGGGACGGTCGCTCTCATGGCTAATGAAGTCTATCTGGTCAGCCGCATCGCCAAGGTTTATGATGTCAAATTAAGCGAACGGGCCCTCATCGCCTTCCTCGGCGCTGTCGGCAGCCGCGTCGCCGGCAGCCTGCTGACGACGATCATTCCTTTCAGTGCCATCCAGGTACCTGTCGCCGTCGGCATCACGTACAGCTTGGGCCGCGTCACTCAGCGCTGGCTGAAAGACGGTATGCCTACCGACATGGGTCCTTACATCGACATGATGGGTGAATGGAAGGACAAGGCTCGGGAACAAGTCGACAAACTCAAGGAAAATCCTTTGAAGAACGTTCCCCTCGGCGATGAAACCATCGATTTTATGAAGAAATGGGGCGGTGTCGCCAAGGACCGCTTCCAGGACGTCAAGGAAAAAGGGGAAGAACTCTATCATACCGTCCGCCATCATGACGACCTGGTCGACGAAATCGTTGAAGAAAAGGCCGAAGAAGCCAAGGCCAGCGAAGCCGGGAAACCGGAAGGATCGGTAGAAGCCGAAGGAGCTCCTGAAGCTACAACAGAAACGACAGCCCAGGCAGATCCGGAAATGGCCGCTGCTGTTGACAGCGATGCGTCCTCTGTCGAAGACAAGGTAAAAGCTGCCGTAGAAGATGCTAAGATCCCTTTGGAAGATAAAAAGTAAGGTGAACGCCCATGTGGAAGGTACTGCGCTTTTTTGCACGTTTTTATACACCTGGTAAATTCGTTACCTTTATCCGCAAGACAGGGAGAAAGGTCCACTTTTTACCGAAACTCCTGATGATTTTTTACTGTATGCAGGATGAGGATACGCCGAAGTTTATCAAACTGGCTCTCATGGGGGCCTTAGGCTATGTTATTTTGCCTTTTGACTTCGTGCCCGATGTCTTTGCCGGCTTCGGCTGGCTTGATGACGCCGCCGTCGTCGCTGCGGCTCTGCGCCTGGCTGGGACTTACGTCAAGCCGGAACACCGTGAAAAAGTACGTCATATGTTCCCGTTCTTCCGCGTCCGCGTGTGAAGGTGGGGGAAGGCGAGTTTGATGCGTAAGGAGTTAAATTAAAATCCGTTTACGTCAAACATCAAGCTTAAAAGGAAAAGGGATTGCGTATGATGGCAGAAACCCTCATGCGATAATCCCTTTTCCTTTGACAAACATAGTTCCTCATCGTAAAATAATATGAGTGTGCATGATGTAAGATGCATATAGTTAGGAGTTAAGAACTTATGATTACTGTTGTTGAAAAAGTGCGGTTCTATGAAACCGACATGATGGGTATTGCCCACCATTCCAATCATATCCGCTGGTTCGAGTGCGGCCGCTGTGAATACTTGGCAGCTGCCGGCATCGATTTATTCGCCCTGCTGGACCAGGGAATCTCGTATCCCATCAGGAGCGTGTCCTGTGAGTACATCAGCCCTATCAACTATGCCGATACCATCGACATCGAGACGCGGCTGGTCAAGCTGAGCCGGGCGCAGATGGTCTTTTCGTACCGTATCGTTAACCACGATGATCACCGCCTGCTGGCGACGGGGACGACGCAGAACGTCTTTGCCCATAAGGACAGCGGCAAAGTTGCCCGTCTCGATGAAAGGGAGTATAAGAAATTACAGGCCCTGTATGCCGAAGATAAAGCGGCTGCCCCGGCCGGGGGAGGTGTCCATGGAACGTAATGCACAGCCTATCGGCGTCTTCGATTCTGGTGTCGGCGGCTTGACCGTCGTCGCCAAGCTGCGGATGTTGCTGCCCCACGAAGATATCATCTATGTAGGCGATACGAAACGCAATCCCTATGGGACGCGGACGCCGGAAGAAATCTTGGCTTATACGCGGGATATCCTGCGCTTCATGACGGCCCAAGGCGTCAAGCTCGTCGCCATCGGCTGTAATACCGTGACGGCCGTGGCCTATGATACGGTCGTTCAGGAAGTGCCGTATCCTCTCATCGGCATGAGCCGGGGCCTGCGGACGGCGCGGGAAATCAGTGCGACCAAGAAAATCGCCGTTTTTGCTACGCCTTTGACGATTGCCAATCATAGCCATCGCAAAGTCGCCGCCGCCATAGATCCGGATATTGAAATCGTCGAGCAGTCTTGCCCAGCCCTGGCCAATCTCATCGAACGGGGCGTCCTCGACGGTCCGGAAATCCGCGAGCCTTTGAAACGTTATACGGAACCGGTCCTTCATTCCGGTGCCGATACGGCTATCTTCGGCTGCACCCATTTTCCCTTCGTCCAGCCTTTGTTTGAAGAGCTTTGCGGTGATTCCATCGCCTTTGTCGATCCGGCTCATGAAATGGCCTTGGAAACGCTGGACGTCCTGAAAAAGGATGGCCTCCTCAACAAACAGCCCGGACCGGGGAATCTCCGCCTGTGCTTTACGGCAGAGAGCGGCCGCGGCTCTCGCCTGGCTCAGTACCTCATTCCGGCCAATGAATTTACAGTTGAAGAAATTTCCCTCACTTAATGGTTATCAAATATTATATAAAGGAGTCTTGCGTCGTGTTTTTCTATGTCTTATTCAATGTTGTCATTGCCATCATCGGCATTGTCGCTGTCTTGTACCTTTTATTCCGTCTCTTTGCCTGGCGGCAGGGCGATGCCCGCTTCGTCATCGAAGCCCGTCGCCGCAAACCGTTTGAACTGAAACAGATGACCCAGGATACGGCTGTCTTTGAAACGGAAGTCCCGCTTCACAACGCCGGCCGTCAGCTCGGTACGATCATGGATTTCTATCCCCGGACTTTGCTGCCTCGCGAACAGTATGACAAAGTTATCGTCCATTCCCAGTTGGCCAATAAAGCGGCTGAACGCGATGATAACTATTGGGAATCGGTCATCTTCAATCCTGGCGACAAGGGCATGATTCGCATCACCATCGCACTGGTCAGCAAAGACGGCAATATCCGCGAAGACCTGAAAACCTTCCCTGACATGCCCATTGACTTGGTATATCAGGTCGTTTCCCGCAGTGAATGGTACATCCATAAAGCCCGCATTACCTTGAAGGCTTCGGAAGTACAACATGCATTGGAACAGAACTAGGAGGTTTTAACGAGATGGCAGAATTAGAATTAGTACCTGTAAAAACGAGAATCCTTACGGATAAAGATGACATTGTCGACGTCATCGAAGAATATGCAAAAAATATCGTCGGCCCGGATGACTTGGTCTGCTCGGCTGAAAGCGTCGTCGCTATTACCCAGCGCCGCTACACCCGTCCGGAAGAATTGACGCCGTCATGGCAAGCCCGCCTCATGCGCCGCTTCGTCCCTGGCGAAGGCAGTATGGCCAGCCTCTATGGCATGCAGGCTGCTATGAACCTGGAAGGCGAATGGAAGATGATGTTCTGGTTCTTCATCGGCTTCTTGGCCAAACTCGTCGGCAAGAACGGTGTATGGTACGCCAAATGCCGCCAGGCATCGCTTACAGACGATGTCACCGGCACGATGCCGCCTTTCGATAAATGCATCGTCTACGGCCCGGCGGAACCGGATAAAGTCGCTGAAAAGATTAAACAGCGCATGGGCTGCTACGGTGCCGTCGTCGCCGATGTCAACGACCTCAAGCGCTCGGCTGTCCTCGGCCACAGCAAAGGCCTGAACCCGAAGGAAATCGCCAAAATCCTCATCGACAACCCCTTCGGCAATGCTTCTCAGAAGACACCTATCGTCGTTATCAAGAATTACGCCCAGTTCGTCAAGAACCGGAAGAAGGACTAAGGAGACAGGCCTGTGGCAGAAAAAATCGTACTGGCAACGCATAATGCCGGAAAAATCCGGGAGTTCAAGAGCATCTTGGAACCGTTAGGTTATGAAGCAGTTTCCGTCCACGACGTCATGGCCGATATTACTGAACCGGAAGAAACGGGGAAGACCTTCGCCGAAAACGCCCTGCTCAAAGCGACGTATTACATGAAGGCCACCGGCCTGCCCTGCCTGGCCGACGATTCGGGCATTGCCGCTGACGCCCTCGGCGGCCGGCCCGGCGTCTATTCGGCGCGCTATGCCGGCTTGGACTGCGACGATGAAGCCAATAATCAGAAGCTCATTGCCGACTTGGCCGCCTTTCCGCCGGAACAGCGGACGGTCCACTACATCTGTTCCCTCGTCCTCATCTGGCCTGACGGCCGGATCGTGACGGCTGAAGGGAGCTGTGACGGTATCCTGCGCGACTTCTATGCCGGCCATAACGGCTTCGGTTATGATCCGCTGTTCTACGTGCCCGCCAAGGGCAAGACCATGGCTGAAATGACCATGGAAGAGAAGAACACCATCAGCCACCGCGGCAAAGCCTTGAAGAAGCTCGTCGAGGCCTTGTCATGAGTACGGTCCGCGTCGGCTTGGTCAGTGACAGCCACGGTCGTTTTGAATGTCTGTCACGCATGGCCGATGACGCGCCTGACGTGGCGGCTTGGATTCACTGCGGCGACTACTGTGATGATGGCGAAGACCTGGCTATTTATACGGGAGTTCCCGTCTATGCCGTATTGGGCAACAATGATTATATGACTCATACCCATGATCCAGAATGCCGCTGCGTCACCGTCGGCGGCGTTCGCATCGTCGCCATCCACGGTTGTCAGTGGTATGGCGAACGGCGTTGGCAGAAGCTGGTCGAACTGGGCCGTCAGAATCAGGCGGACCTCGTCGTCTTTGGCCATACGCACCGCCGTTTCGCCAAAATGGACGGAGAGATGTGGGTTGTCAATCCCGGCAGTATCGGCCTGCCCCGGGATGGCCGGGAGGGGACGTATGCCATCGTGTCCATCGATGACGGCGTCATTACCGACGTGGCCTTTCATCAAATCGAACGGTAATTCCAGCAGAAATGGATGATAAGATTCATGAAAACGAATAAACTCAAGCTTTACGGGTTCAATAACCTGACCAAGACCCTGAGCTTCAACATGTATGATATTTGTTATGCCGTCAGCTCTGAGTCGCGCCGTCAATACATCGAATACATCGATGAACAGTATAATGCGGAAAGGCTGACCCAGATCCTGCGCAATGTGGCGGACATCATCGGCGCCCACATCCTCAACGTTGCCAGCCAGGATTATGACCCGCAAGGGGCCAGTGTTACCATCCTCATTTCCGAAGAAGAAGTGAACGATGCCGATGTCGTCTGTCATCTCGACAAGAGCCATCTGACGGTCCATACCTATCCCGAAAGCCATCCTCAGAAGGGTATCATGACTTTCCGAGCTGATATTGACGTGTCTACGTGTGGCCGCATTTCGCCGCTTAACGCCTTGAATTATCTCCTGGACAGTTTTGACTCGGACATCGTCACCCTCGATTACCGCGTCCGCGGCTTTACGCGCGATGTGAATGGCAAAAAGCTGTTCATCGACCACCGCATCAATTCCATCCAGAATTACATCGCCCCGGCTACGCGTAACCGCTATGATATGATTGATGTCAACGTCTATCAGGAAAATATCTTCCATACCAAGATGGTCCTGCACGACTTCGACTTGGATAATTATTTGTTCAACATCACCCAAGCAGACCTGACACCGCGGCAGCAGCAGCAAATACGCCGTCAAGTGCGTCAGGAAATGCTGGAAATCTACAACGGCCGCAACATGCCGTCCATGCGCTAAGGAGGCGAGAGCTTGGATACCAAGAAAACACTGTGCCGCATCGGACAGAAAATGAAAGAAGCCGGACTAGTCGCCGCCTGTGATGGCAATATCAGTTTCCGCCGCGACGACGGTACCGTCGTCATTACCCCGTCCGGCGTGCCAAAAGGGGAATTGAAGCCGAAGCACCTGCTCGTCGTCGACCTCGATGGCCATGTCCTGGAAGGGACGGGAAAGGCGTCATCCGAATCGGCTCTCCATTTAGAAATTTATCGGAAGCGGGATGACGTCAAAGCCATTATCCATGCCCATCCCATTACGGCAACGGCTTTGACCGTAGCCGGCATCCCCTTCCGGCCGGACATCGTCACCGAAGGGGCCTTGGTCCTGGGACCGGTGCCGACTGTACCCTATGCGCCGCCGGGATCGGCAGAGCTGGCCACGGCCTGTGCCGAAGCCGCAGAAGGGGCGGACGTCTTTCTCATGGAACGCCACGGTGCTGCTACCGTCGGCCAAGACCTGAACCAGGCCTTCTACCGCTTGGAAACACTGGAAACCGTAGCCAGGATGTACCGTGATTCCCTTATCTTTGCCGCGGCTAAGGATCAGCAAAACAATAACCCCGCCGCCAAAGCCCAGCCATTGAGCTGGTATTTGAAGCAGTGAAAAAGAAGCTGTTGCATTATGCGTTTTTTGCTTAATGCAACAGTTTCTTTTTTTGGCTCATTCAAGGCGCCCCTTCACAGGACGCGGCAAAACATGGTATGATTAAAAAGATTGTTTGTTTCAGTGAGAATTACGATAAGGAGGTATCATCATGAATCTGGATGGTATCACATTACATTGCATTACTAACGAACTGGCTGACATCCTCAAGGGCGGCCAGATTTCTAAGATTTATCAGCTCGATGCCCGGTCCCTCTACTTCCGCGTTTTCAACGATACGGGTATCCACCACCTGGTCATTACGCTAGATGATTCGCCGCGCTTGTATGTCGCCGATACGATGCCGCCGACGCCGGACATTCCGACAGGGCTTTGCATGTTCCTGCGCAAATACTATGAAAATGGCCGCATCGCCTCTATTGCCCAGTTGCACTTGGACCGGCTCATCGAAATCGCCGTCGACGTCCTCGACATGTCGGGCCGCCTGGTGACGCGCAAAATCCACGTCGAACTCATGGGGAAATACAGCAACGTCATCTTCACCGAAGACGGCACCATCATCGAAGCCCTCATCAAGACGGGTAAAAATAAACAGGCCTTGCGGACCATCGCGCCCAAGGAACCTTATGCCTTCCCGCCGAACTTCATGCGCATGGATCCTTTTGCTTTTTCGGCGCAGGAACTGACGGATATGATGGAAACGGGAACAGACGAACCGCTCAAGACGTGGATGCTCAAGCGCTTCAATGGCATGAGTACGATTGTCCTCAACGAACTGTCTTATGATTCGGGCATCGACGCGGCGCGTACCGTCGGGGATTTGTCTCCAGCAGACCGCTTTGCCTGGTGCCGTACTGTTGAAACCTTTGGCAAGCGCCTGGAAGGCATGTCGGGAGCCTACGTCTATACGGTCAAGGGCAAGGAAGTCATTTTTCCGCTGGAACTGCATAGCCTGGCCCAATACCCGCGGCGCCACTTCACTCTCATCGAGACCTACCTCAGCGAATACCAGGCCACGCATCGCAGCCTCAATGGGGAGCAGGAGCAGCTGCAGAAGAAAGTCGGCAAGCTCATTGAAAAGCAGAAGCGTAAAATCAAGCGTATTGCCAGTGAAATGAAAGAAACGAAGAAAATGGATACATATAAGCTCTACGGCGACTTGCTCATGATTTACGCTTACGAAAAGCACGACCATGAAAAAGAAGTGACTGTCCAGAACCTCTTGTCAGAAGCACAGGAAAAAGTGACCATCCCCTTGAACCCGGCCTATTCCATGACGGATAATGCCAATCGCTATTACAAGCGCTACACCAAGATGCGCAACCGCAAGCAGATGTCGGCCCAGCTCCACGAAGAGAACCAGAAGCATTTGGATTACCTCTATTCTTTGGAATACGCCCTGGAAAACACGAGTACGAAGGACGAAATCGCCGATATCAAGGCGGAAATGAAACAGATGAACCTCATCAGCGGCCACAACCGGGACAAGCTCAAAAAAGAATCGGCCCAGGATATCCTGACCCTCCAGGCTGACGGGCTGGATATCTGGGTCGGCCGCAATAACCGGCAGAACGACTTCCTGACCTTGAAGAAAGCCCATCCCTATGACCTCTGGTTCCACGTCAAGAACCAGCCTGGCTCCCACGTCATCCTGGCTTGCCACAACGTGACGCCTACCAATGCCCAGATCGAACGGGCTGCCCAGCTGGCTGCCTACTACAGCAAGGCCCGGGAAAGCTCGAAAGTCGAAGTCGACTGTACCCTCGTGCGCCACGTCAAAAAGCCGGCCCACGCCGTTCCAGGCTACGTCATCTTTACCGACCAGACGACATACATGGTAGAACCCAAAAAATAATGGTTCAATATTGCAAAAATTAAGCTATTTAGGGTATAATGAGATATTGAATAGAATAATAAGGGGGTTCGTAAATGCGAAGTATGACTGGATTTGGCAGCGGCTCCGGCAACGACGGGAAACTGGCTGTCACCATTGAAATGCGCGCTGTGAACCAACGTTTTTTGGAATTAAATATCCGTATGCCTCATGCCTACTTGGCGTTGGAAGACCGGCTGCGTAGTGGTATCAAAGCCGTCCTCAAACGGGGCAAGGTCGATGTCTTCGTCACGGTCCAGGACCTGGATCCGGCCGCACCCGATGTCCGCGTCGACCACGCAGCCTTAGGGGCGGTCAAGACGGCCTTGCAGGACGTAAACGATCGCTTTTTTGACGGCAAGGTCGTGACTCTCGGCGATGTGACGTCCCTTACCAAGGACTGGTTCGTCCAGACGCCACCGGCTATCGATGCCGATGCCAGCTGGCCGCCTTTTGCTGCAGCGCTGCAAGGGGCCTTGGACAGCATGGTGGCCATGCGCGAACGGGAAGGGGCCAATATCAGCCGGGATCTCCTCGACAGGGCCGATAAGATGGCAGCCCTCGTCGAATCCATTGCCAGCCGCAAGGCAGTCATCGTCCAGGCTTATGAAGAACGACTGGAAAAGAAAATCCTGTCCCTCATGGATAAGGCCCAAGCTGCCGTTCCCGATGAAGATCGTCTCTTGCAGGAAGTGGCCATCTATTCGGATAAAGTCGATTTCACAGAAGAAGTCGTCCGCTTCCGCAGCCATCTGAACCAGCTACATACGATGCTCCAGAGTCCCGGTGAAGTTGGGCGCAAACTCGATTTCCTCATCCAGGAAATGAACCGTGAGACCAACACCATCGGTTCTAAAGCCGGTGACTTGGCTGTGACCGAAGCGGTTCTGCAGCTCAAGAATGAAATCGAAAAGATTCGCGAACAGGTGCAGAATATCGAATGATGAACTTCAAATTATTAAATATCGGCTTCGGCAACGTCGTCATGGGCGACAAAGTCGTAGCCATCATCAGTCCTGAATCGGCGCCGATTAAACGTCTCGTCCAGGACGCCCGTGATGGGAATACCCTCATCGATGCGACTTTTGGCCGCAAGACCCGATCGGTCCTTGTCATGGACAACGGCTGGATCATCTTATCGGCCTTGCAGCCAGAAACGATTTCCCATCGCATCGTCCCTGCCGGCAGTGATGCCGTCTTAGAAGAGGAGATAGAAACAGGGGAAGAAGAAAAGGAGTAGTTGTGTCATGAATGATTCCGGATTGCTCATCGTTGTGTCCGGCCCGTCCGGAGCCGGTAAGGGGACTATCTGTTCTGCGTTGCGGGAACAGTTCTCGAATATCCAATATTCTATTTCTATGACGACCCGAAAACCCCGGCCTGGGGAAGTGGACGGCGTCAATTATTATTTTGCCGATAATGAACGGTTCGAGCAGCTCCTGGCAGAAGATGCCTTCTTGGAACATGCCAAGGTCTACGACCATTACTATGGTACGCCGAAGAAGTACGTCTATCAGATGCTGAAAGAAGGCAAACACGTCATGTTGGAAATCGATATCCAAGGGGCCATGCAGGTCAAAGAACGGTATCCACAAGGTGTCTTCATCTACATCGCACCGCCCAGCCGGGCTGTCCTGGAAAAACGCCTCCGCGGCCGCCAGACCGATTCGGACGACGTCATCGCCGGCCGGCTGGCCAAGGCTCGGGAAGAGCTGGACTGGATTGACCGCTATGATTACGTTATCGTCAACGACGAATTAGAGAAAGCCGTCGATGAAGCGGCGTCCATCTTGAAAGCCGAACAGTGTAAAGTGACGCGTAATGCCCATCGTATCGCCCATACGAAAGAATTGTACAAATAATAGGAGAGATGAACTATGTTAATTAAACCGACCCTCGAATCCTTGATGACTAAAGTAGATAGCAAATACACGCTGGTTACGCTGGCTGCCAAACGAGCTCGTCAGCTCACAGATGGCGACGAACCCCTCGTCGACGTCGACACGACTAAAGTAGTTTCCATTGCCATGGAAGAAATCGACCAGGGCAAGATCACGTATGAAGCACCGCGTGACGGCATTAAATAACACGGAGGTGTTTTCCATGAGTTTGGAAAAGAAAAAGATTGTCTTAGGTATCACTGGCGGCATCGCTGCTTTCAAAGCGGCATCCATTGCCAGCCAGCTCCGCAAGCGGGGGGCTGAAGTCAAATGTATCATGACCGACCATGCGACGAAACTGATCACGCCTTTGACGATGCGGGAAATCTCAGGCAATCCCGTTGCCGTATCCATGTTTGACGATGTACCCGAATTCAACGTGGAACACATCGCCCTGGCCCGTTGGGCCGACGTCTTCGTCATTGCCCCGGCGACGGCCAATATCATCGGCAAAATCGCCAACGGCATTGCTGACGATATGTTGTCGACGACGGTCATGGCTACGACGGCACCGGTCCTCATCGCACCGGCTATGAATACGAATATGTATCTGAACCCTATTACGCAGGATAATATGGCCAAGCTGAAGAAATTCGGCTACCATCTCATCGAACCGGACAGCGGCCATCTGGCCTGTGGCATCGACGGCATCGGCCGCCTGCCCGAACCGGATACTATTGTCGATTACATCGAGCTCCTGGCCTGCCGCAACGACCTCTTGAAAGGGAAGAAGGTCCTCGTCACGGCTGGCGGTACGCGGGAACCGATCGACCCGGTCCGCTTTATCGGCAATCATTCCAGCGGCCGCATGGGGTTTGCCATCGCTAAGGCTGCCGTCATGGCTGGCGCAGAAGTCACGCTGATTGCCGGGACGACGGATAACCTGAAGACGCCAGTCGGCTTGGCCCGCCGCGTCGATGTTGGCAGTACGCGGGATATGAAAGCGGCTGTCGACTCCTATTACGATGACTGCGACTTGGTCATCAAATCGGCAGCTGTCGCCGATTACCGGTCGGCGCATCCGGCAGAAAACAAGATTAAGAAAAACGACGATACCTTGACCATCGAAATGGCCAAGAACCCAGATATCCTCTATGGATTGGGCCAGCACAAGACCCATCAGATCTTGGTCGGTTTTGCGGCAGAAACGACGAACGTCATCGAATACGGTACGAAAAAGCTCAAGAAGAAGAACCTCGACATGCTCGTTGCCAACGACGTCAGTGCCGAAGGGGCTGGCTTCAAAGGGACGACCAATATCGCCACCTTGCTTTTCCCAGACGGATCCATGGAAAAATTAGATAAAATGGATAAAGACGAACTCGCCGCCATCATCGTAGCCCGTGCTGCGGCTATCATGGCGAAAAAACAGAGTTGATACCAAGAATTTTGCAGCTTGCAGAAAAAATAGGCTGTCCTATTATGCGTTTTCGCATAATAGGACAGCCTATTTTTGATGTTCCTGCAACGAATTATAGGAGCACGCACGTGGCGAGCCCGCCCTACTGGCTCACATGGCCAACGATGGCTTTGGCGAAGCCGTTGAGGTTGGTTGGGCCGATGGAGAAGATGGGGCAGCCTTTTTCTTTGGCTTCTGTAATGGCCCAGCGGACGAGGGGCGTCTTGCCATCTTCCATATTGACGACTAAGAGGGCCGATTCTTTCAGCAGCCGGTCATCCCCTGGCTGGCCGCTGATGAGGAGAATGGCACCAAAACGGCGCTGGATGCGGCGCTGCCAGTCGGGATCGCCGCCGGCTAAGGCTATCTGACGGCCCATGAGGAAGCGGTCCAGTTGGCGCGTATAGTCGCGCTGTGTCATAAAGGAAGGCAGGTCCAAGCCGCGGTCTTCCGGATCCCGGGCTGACCGCGAAGCTTCTTGAGGCGTCACTTTCCGGTGTGCCTGTCCGCCAGAAAGGTCCGGTCGTACTTGGCGCTTGTTGAGTTCCTTGCGAAGTGCTAAGAGTTCAGCAATTTGACTAGACGCTGTTTTCTTGATTTTTTCGATGTACTGTTCCTGTTTGCGGATGCGGTCTTCGTATTGCTTGCGATCCTGTTCGCGGCCGGCCCGTTCGCTTTCTAATTCCTGGCGCAGCCGTTCCAATTCGGCCAGGACCGTCGTCCGGTTCTTGGCTTCCAGGCGCAGGCGCAGGAGCTCTTCCTTATCGGCGTCCATCTGGGCTTTTTCCTTCCGCAGCTGTTGAAGCTCTTCTTTTTCTTTTCCCATCATCATGGCTGGCGTTTCTTGGCTGACGTCGGCGACTTCGCTGGACCAGGGCTGGTCGCAGATGGCCATGAGATAAATACCCAAGGCGTGGGCTGCGGCGTGCTTGGCCATCTGTACATCTTCAAAGACATCGGTCAAGTCGAGAATCTGGTTGTCCGTCTGGAGCATGAGCAAGTCGATGATACCCATATAAGAAAAGGATTCCATGGTCTGCGCCATTTCATAGCGTTCGATGTGGATCGTGCCGGCGTAGATTTCTTCCGGACTTTGTTTAGACGTATAATACGTATTGATGAGCAGCCGGTCTGCCGTCCGTTCATAAATCCGCAATACCAGGGCGTCTTCTTTGTCCGTGCCGGTGTTGCGGCTGAAGGTCAGCCGTTCCTGGGATAGGAGGGTCGTCACCAGGCTTGGGGTCTTGTACCACTTGCCGAATACTTCGACTCGTTTGGCCAGCCGCAAGTCGCCGGGCTTGCTGCAGGTGGCATAATCAAAATAAGGGTCGTTGAAGAATATATCTCTAGGCCGCAATTTGGTCATATCTATCATCCTTTCTATCTTCTGTAGACATTATAACCCTGCCTGTAGGGAGGCGTCTAGTAGACAATGTTTTTTGGACATAAAAAATACTTGCAAAATAGGCGGACTTGAATTATAATGGATGAGCAAAACAAATAAAGAACCATCAAGAGACGACGGAGGGACTGGCCCTGTGATGTCGCAGCAACCTTCAGCTATGAAAGGTGCTAATTCCAGCAGTGATATACTGGCAGATGGGGATTAGAAGCCCCTCTCATGAAGTCATGAATGAGGGGAATTTTTTTAAGGAGGATCACTCATGGCAAAAAATCGTGAATTCTTTACATCCGAATCCGTTACCGAAGGCCATCCCGATAAAATGGCTGACCAGATTTCGGACAGCATTTTGGATGCCATTCTCGCAAAAGATAAAAACGCTCGCGTTGCCTGCGAAACTTTGGTAACGACTGGTATGGTACATGTCGTCGGTGAAATTTCTACAACGTGCTACGTCGATATCCCGCACATCGTCCGCGAAACGATCCGTGATATCGGTTATACCCGTGCTAAATATGGTTTTGACTGCGACACCTGCGGCGTCCTCGTTTCCTTGGACGAACAGTCCCCGGACATCGCTATGGGCGTCGACGATGCCTTGGAAAAGAAAGAAGGCAATACGGATAAATTCGATACCATCGGCGCTGGTGACCAAGGCATGATGTTCGGCTATGCTACTAACGAAACGGACGACTATATGCCGCTGCCCATTTCTTTGGCACATCGCCTGGCCCGCCGCCTGGCAAAAGTCCGCAAAGACGGTACACTGCCGTATCTCCGTCCCGATGGCAAGACTCAGGTCACTGTCGAATATGAAGACGGCAAACCGGTCCGCATCGACACCATCGTCATTTCGGCACAGCACAGCCCGGAAGTCAGCCGCGAACAGATTGAAAGCGACATCCTCGAATTCGTCATCAAACCGGAACTTCCGGAAGGCTTGTTCGACGACAAGACGAAACTCTTCATCAACCCGACTGGCCGTTTTGTCATCGGTGGTCCTCAGGGCGATTCGGGCCTTACGGGCCGTAAGATCATCGTCGATACCTATGGCGGCATGGCTCGTCATGGCGGCGGTGCTTTCTCCGGCAAGGACCCGACAAAAGTTGACCGCTCGGCTGCCTATGCGGCTCGCTACGTCGCTAAGAACGTCGTCGCTGCCGGCTTGGCTGACAAATGCGAAATCCAGCTGGCTTATGCTATCGGCGTAGCCCGCCCGGTTTCCATCCACGTTGAAACCTTCGGTACAGGTAAAGTCCCGAACGAAAAGATTGTCGAACTCATCGAAAAGAATTTCGACCTTCGTCCGGCTGGCATCATTGCCATGCTCGACTTGCAGCGCCCGATTTACAAACAGACCGCTGCCTATGGTCACTTCGGCCGCAACGACCTCGAACTGCCTTGGGAAAAGACAGATAAAGCCGACACGCTCCGCAAAGAAGCTGGCTTATAAGAGGCTCCTTGAGTATCCTTTGTGTTTGATGTTTGACGTTTGAAGTTATGTTCTTTCGTCAAACTAAAAAAGAGGCTGTCCCGTTAAGACAGCCTCTTTTTTCAACCCTTTGCATCATACATCATACATTACGGAGGTGCCTTTTTGTTTGCTGACATTATCATCAATACGACGGCGAAGCGGCTGCAGCAGACCTTTTCCTATATCGTCCCCGATGGGATGGCTGTCCGCATTGGCAGCCGTGTTCTCGTGCCTTTCGGTCATCGCCGGGAAGAAGGCATCGTCGTCGCCCTTCATGAGCAGCTGGACGGACCGGCCGATTTCACGCTGAAACCCGTCGAAGGCCTGCTTTCGACGCAGACTGGCTTCCAGGAAGAGATGATCCGCACGGCCCTCTGGATTCGCGACTATTATGTCTGTAACCTGGCTGAAGCCTTGCGCCTGTTCATGATTGACAAGAAGGGGTTGATCCGCCAGGAACGCTTATCCGTCGGCCCAGCCGTGGCGGTAGGTTCCGAAGGTCGTCAGCTCCAGGCCTATATCGCCGATAAGGGGAGCTGTGAAAAGAGCGGTCTCATCCGCCGCTTCGGTAGGGAACTCGTCGAGACAGCCTTGAGCCGCCAGGTCTTGACCAGCCGGATTTATTATAAGAACCAGATTGCTGACAAGATGGAAGACTGGCTTTCCTTCGTCCAAGACGATGAGGAACATATCCTCCATCGTCGGCGGCGCCAGCAGGAGCTGCTCCAGGCTTTGAAAGAGAAAGGCGAAGGGGCTGTTTCTTATTGGCAGGAACAGGGCTACAGCCGCGACGTCATGCGCCGCCTCTGTGCGACGGGCCTGGCCCGTTGGAGCCAGCGGCCGGCTAGAACGACGAATAGCTTGCCGACCCTTTCAGGCGATGCCCCTTTGACGTTGACGCCGGAACAACGCCAAGCAGTTAAAGTTATCGGAAGCAATAATCAAGGAAAAACCTACATCCTCCATGGCATCACTAGCAGTGGCAAGACCGAAGTCTACATGCAATTAGCCAGCCAGGTCTTGAAAGAAGGGCGGCAGGTTGTCGTCTTAGTGCCGGAAATCGCTTTAACCGGCCAAATTGTCCGCCGCTTTCTTCGCCGTTTCGGAGACGATGTCGTCGTCATGCACAGCCAACTTTCTCAAGGTGAGAAGCGCAATAATTGGCTGCGCATGCAGAACGGGACGAGCCATATCTGCATCGGTGCCCGGTCGGCTGTCTTTACGGCGGCTCAGTCCATCGGTCTGTTCATCGTCGATGAAGCCCATGACAGCTCGTACAAGCAAGACGAAGCGCCGCGCTATCAGGCTGTTGCCGTTGCCCGCCAACGGGCTGCTTACTACGGCTGTCCTGTCGTCCTGGGTAGTGCCACGCCGGCGCTGGGCGACTACTACAAGGCCCTGCACGGGGACTATGTCCTGGTCGAACTGACCGAACGCGTTGGTCAGCGGCCCCTGCCTTCGGTACAGGTCGTCGACATGCGCGATGAATTGGCCCGCGGAAATTACCGCGTCGTTTCCGATGCGTTATTGAGCCTCTTGGAAGAGACAATAGCAGCCCGGCAACAGGCCATTATCCTTCTCAACCGCCGTGGTTTTTCGACGTTCGTCATGTGCCGCAAGTGCGGCTACGTCGTCAAATGCGATACGTGCGATGTGGCTCTGGTCTATCACCGTCAGGCCGATCACCTGCGCTGCCATTACTGCGATGCCGAGAAACCGGTACCGACAGTATGCCCGTCGTGTGGCAGCAAGTACATTAAATTTTTTGGCAGCGGTACGGAAAAGGTGGAACAGCAGCTGCATGAACTCCTGCCGTCGGCGCGCATTGTCCGCCTCGACCAGGATACGACGAGACGCAAGCACAGCGGCGACCGCATCATCGAAGCCTTCCGCCGCCATGAATACGACATTCTTTTGGGAACACAGATGGTCGCCAAAGGCCACGATTTCCCTGGCGTCAGTGCCGTCGGTATCTTGTCAGCTGACAGCCTGCTCAATATTCCGGCTTACTGGGCTGGGGAACGGACCTTTCAGCTACTGACCCAGGCAGCCGGCCGGGCTGGCCGCGGCGATATTCCAGGCCGCGTCGTCATGCAGACTTACGCACCGGACCACTACGTCATTCAGTGCGCCGCCCGCCAAGATTACCGGGCCTTTTATGACCAGGAAATCCAGTTCCGGAAAGAATTGGGCTATCCGCCTTTTCAGGAAATGGCCAAGATTTTAGTCCAAGATGAATCGGAAGAACAAGTCTGGCACAAGGCTCATGATGTCGCAACGGCTTTGAATCGCTGGAACCGGGACCATGGCGATGAAGTCGCCGTCATCGGTCCCTATGAAGACGTCATCAAGAAGATACGCAATAAATACCGCCTGGTCCTGTCCCTGACCGGGCAAGACCTGACAGCCATCAAAAAAGCCATGCAGCACCTCCCAGTTTGTTGGCAGACCGGCGTCCTCATCGATGTCGACCCCATGTAATTGTAGGAAAATGGTAGGGGCTCGCACGTGGCGAGCCCGTCGGGGATATGAACACATTTCGCTATTAGGCAGAAACGGGCGTCCCGCCTGCTTCCGTAAAAGATATGATAGCAAAAATGTCAGATTTGTTATATAATAAAACAGAATAAACATTTTTACTATTACAATGAGGTGAAAGTTACATGGCAGTACTCAATATTATTAAAGCTGGGGATCCCGTCTTGAAAGCGACGGCGAAACCCGTTACGAAAGTAAATAAACATATAAAGAAATTACTCGACGATATGGCAGAAACGATGTATGCTGCCGAAGGCGTCGGCTTAGCCGCACCACAGGTCAATGAATCGCTGCAGCTCATCGTCCTCGACGATGGCAACGGCCTCATCGAGCTCATCAATCCGGAAATATTGGAAAAGTCGGATGAAACCAATGTCGACACTGAAGGCTGCCTGAGCATCCCCGGATATTATGGCAAGGTGGAACGGGCTTCTAAAATCAAGGTTCGTTCGCTGACGCGCCACGGCAAGAACGTCATTTATGAACCGGAAGGCTTCTTGGCCCGTATTTTCCAGCATGAAATCGACCATCTCTATGGCCATCTGTTCATTGAAAAGGCGACGGATTTACAGAAAGTAGGGGACTAATGGATAAGTTACGGATTGTATTCATGGGGACGCCGGACTTTTCCGTTCCATCCCTGGAAAGCCTGGCCCAGGCCGGCTATGATATTGCTGCCGTCTACAGCCAGCCAGATAAACAGCGGGGACGCGGTAAGAAGGTGACGTTCTCGCCGGTCAAGGCCAAGGCCTTGGAACTGGGTATCCCCGTTTTCCAGCCCGATTCCATGCGCCGTGACGACGTCATTGAGGAGCTCCGCCGCCTTGCGCCAGATGTCATCATCGTCATCGCTTACGGCAAGATTTTGCCGAAGGCTGTCCTGGACATTCCGAAATACGGCTGCCTCAACGTCCACGGCTCGTTGCTGCCGAAATACCGCGGCGCCGCTCCTATCCAGTACGCCATTAAGGACGGCGAAGCCGAAAGCGGCGTGACTATCATGCTCCTCGACGAAGGCATGGATACAGGGAAGATGCTGAAAAAAGCGGCCATTCCCTTAGATGCCAAGGAAACGACGGGGACGCTCTTCGATAAATTGTCTATCCTCGGGGCCCAGACGCTGCTCGACGTCCTGACCGACCTGGATGGCTATGAAAGCCGCGCCGTCGCTCAGGATGAAAGCCAGGCGACGTATACGGCTAAAATCACCAAAGAAGAAGCCTGCATCGACTGGTCCCAAGACGCCGTCGTACTGGAACGGCTCATCCGGACGTTGGATCCCCATCCGGGTGCCTATACCCTCTGCCGCGATGGCAAGCGCCTGAAGATATGGGCGGCTGACGTTGTCGAAGGGACGCAGGCTGCGCCGGGGACCGTCTTATCGGTAACGAAGAAACAATTTACGGTCCAGACCGGGAAAGGGGCTTTGCGCATCCGCGAAGTCCAGCCCGAAAGTCGTAAACGCATGGCTGCAGCCCAATATCTGCAAAGCGCCGACTTGCTGACCGGTGAATTATTATAAATGACTCCGTGCAGAGAAGCGGGACAACTGCCGCCAAGAAGACGGTTGCCCTGCTTTTGTGCTGTTCACTACTGCTAAAAAAACAGGGAGGAATCCATGAACGTTCGTGAAATTGCCTTTCATAGCCTGCTGACTATTTGCCGCGATGAAGGGTATAGCAATATCGTCGTCTCTAAGGCGATACAGACTCATCAATTTGCCGACAGGGACCGGCGCTTCTATACGGAGTTGGTTTACGGTACCTTGCGCTGCCTGAACTATCTGGACTGGATCATATCCCAGATCAGTACGCGCAAATTGCAAAAACTAGATCCCATCTGCCTGGCCATCATCCGCCTGGGCTTATATCAGATTTTCGGCATGACTAAAGTGCCCGAATCGGCAGCCTGCAATGAAGCCGTCAAGATGGCGACGAAGTTCGGCAACCGAGGCATGGCCAAGTTCGTCAATGCCATGTTGCGCAACAGCATCCGCCGCCGCAACCAGTTCGTCATCCCCGACAAGAACGAGGATATCGTAGCCTACCTGTCCTTGACCTATCATCAGCAGGAATGGCTTGTCCGCCGCTGGCTCGAAGCCTATGGCCCAGACGATACGGAACGGCTCTGCCAATATTTCGATATTATCCCGCCGCTGTGCCTGCGCGTCAATACGGCCCAGACCTGCCGCGAAGATTTGCTGGCTGATTTGGAAAAACAAGGCCTGCCAGCTCGTCCGGCTACCGTTTCGCCAGATGGCATCTACCTTGACGGCAATCCCGGTATCCATGAACTGACGTGCCTGCGCGATGGCCGGGCTATCATTCAGGACGAACCGTCACAGCTGGTGGCTCATATCGTTGATCCCCAGCCGCACGAAGTCATCTTCGACGTCTGCGCCGCTCCCGGCGGCAAGACGACGCACTTGGCCACGTTAGGTGGCCCGTCCTGTGTCGTCTACGGTGGCGATATCCATGAGCATAAACTGCGGCTCATCGAATATAATGCCCAGAAGCTGGGTCTCAAGAATGTGCGGACCTTGCTCCAGAACGGTTGCACGATTGGCCAGAAATACGCTGGTAAAGCCGACCGGGTCTTGGTCGATGCCCCTTGTTCGGGTCTTGGCGTCTTGCGCCATAAGATCGACCTGCGCTGGCGCAAGAATCCTAGTGACTTGCGCACTCTGCCAGCACTGCAGCGGCGCATCTTGGACAGTGCCTCTCAGTGCGTCCGCCCTGGCGGCATCCTGGTCTACAGCACCTGCACCATGAATGATGACGAAAACAGCCGCATTGTGGCTGAATTTTTGAAGAATCATCCGGAATTCCACGTGGAAAATGCGACGCAGTGGCTGCCCGTCCCCGGACACGAAGGGCCTTTCATCCAGCTCCTGCCACAGCGCGACAGCCTGGACGGCTTTTTCATTGCCCGCATGAAAAAGGAGGGCTGACATGAATAATGTATTTGATATGACTAAAAAGGAACTTCAAGCGTTCCTCGTCGCCTTGGGGATGAAAAAATTCCGGGCCGACCAGATTTTTCATTATATGTATAAGCAAAATATCTTTTCCTGGAATGACATGGTCCTGTTGCCCAAGAAAGACCGGGAGCAGTTGCAGGAAGCGCTGCCAATCTATTTCCCGGAAGTCGTGTCCCGCCTGGATGCTCCTGACGGACAGACGGTGAAGCTCTTGTTGCAGCTGACTGATGGGGAAACGGTAGAAACGGTCCTCATGAAGCACGACTATGGCAATTCCATCTGTGTATCTTCCCAAGTCGGCTGTGCCGTCAACTGCGCGTTCTGTGCGTCTGCCAAGAACGGCTTCGTCCGTAACCTGTCGGCTGGCGAAATGGTCGCCCAGCTCCTGGCTTTTCGCAAATACGTCACGCCGGACCTCCATTCCATCGTCATCATGGGGACCGGTGAACCGCTCCTCAACTACGATAATGTCATCCGCTTCATGAAGCTCATCCACGAAAAGGATACGCTCTATCTGGGGTATCGAAATATGGCTTTATCGACATCGGGCATCGTTCCCAAGATGTATGCCCTGGCCAAGGAGGGGATGCCCATTACCCTGGCCGTATCCCTCCATGCGCCAAACGATGTTTTGCGGCGCCGCATCATGCCGATTGCCGAGAAATATCCTCTCGACGAGGTCTTGAAAGCAGCCCGCCATTATTTCGAGGTCACCGGCAGGAAGGTCACCTTTGAATACATCCTCATCAAAGGCCTGACTTGTACCAACGCCTGTGCCAAAGAACTGGCCCGTCTCCTGGGCGGTCAGAACATCCTGGTCAACGCCATTCCTATCAACGACAATTACGATGTCGGTCTCTACCGTCCCGATGAAAAGACGATGAATGAATTCGTCACGTACTTGCAGCGCCACGGCGTTTCCGTTACCTTGCGGCGGGAAATGGGCAGCCAGATACAGGCCGCCTGTGGCCAGCTGCGCATAAAACGCGAAAAAATTTGACAGGTGACGGCGAATATGATATGAATTAAAGTGTACCTATAACGAAACACCGTGAGAGGACGTGAGAATTTGGGCACATACGGTGAATCCAAAATCGGCTTGGTTCGGAAAGTGAATGAAGATTCCTTTTATATCAGCCATGAGAAAAACGTACTGGCCGTAGCCGACGGTATGGGCGGCTATGTAGGCGGTGAAATCGCCAGCAAGACGGCCGTAGAAGCAATAGCTTATTATTTCAAGAACTTTAGTTATGCAGCACCGGTACAGCTGGAGAAAGCCATTCAATATGCGAATTCCAGCATCCTCAGCAAGACCTTGATCGACCCTTCGCTCAAAGGGATGGGGACGACGGTGTCCATGGTGACCCTGGCCCGTCATATGGCCTTTTGGGGCCACGTCGGTGACAGCCGCATTTACTTATACCGCGACGGGGAATTCAAACAGATTTCCGTCGACCATACGATCGTCCAGGTTCTGCTCGATAAGGGCAAGATAACCGAAGAAGAGGCGATGGATCATCCCCAGCGCCATGTGCTGACCAGAGCCGTCGGCGTCGATGAGAACCTGGCCGTCGATAGCGGAGCCTTTGAAGTACAGCCGAAAGATCGCATCCTGATTTGTTCTGACGGCCTGACATCGTTCATCCAGAAACAGGAACTCTACGATGCCATCGGCGATTACCGCCGGACAGAACGGGAAATCATCAATGATCTCTTTGCCCGCGTCTATGAAAACGGGGCGAAAGATAATATCACGGCAATTTTAACAACCATATAATCGGGAACGACTATGAAAGTGGTGGAACAGCTAAAAATGATTGGTCATATCTTAGATAACAGATACAAGATATTGGAAAAAGTAGGCACAGGCGGCATGGCCAGCGTGTACAAGGCACAGGATATCCTACTGGATCGAATCGTCGCCGTAAAAATACTTCATTCAAAATACGGCAACGACCACGATTTTGTCGTCCGCTTCCGCCAGGAAGCCCAGGCGGCTGCCAAATTGTCACACCCCAATATTGTCAATATATACGACGTCGGCTACGATGAAAATGTCCATTACATCGTCATGGAATTCGTGCGCGGCGAAACATTGAAAGAATACATTGAAAAACACGGCCACTTGCCGATCAACACGTCGATACAGATTGCCTTCGATATCGGCGAAGCCTTGGAAAATGCCCATGCCAACGGCATCGTCCACTGCGACATCAAGCCTCATAATATCCTGGTCACCGAGACAGGGCGCATCAAAGTCGCCGATTTTGGCATCGCCAGGGCTGTGAATTCCGTTGAAAACAGCGACCGCACGGTCCTCGGCTCGGTCCATTATTTTTCACCGGAACAGGCCAGCGGCGGCCACATCGATGAACGGACGGATATTTATTCCCTAGGCGTTGTCATGTATGAAATGATGACCGGCGTCGTCCCTTTTCAGGGCGATACGGCTATCAGCATCGCCTTGAAGCATGTCCAAGACGACATTCCCTTGCCGACGAAATACAACCGCCGTATTCCGCGGCTCGTCGAACAGGTCATCCTCAAGGCTATGGCCAAGAACCCGGACGACCGCTTCCAGTCCATCGGCGAAATGATGTCGGAACTGCGCCTGTCCCAGGGATTTATCAATACTAACGGCGCCCGGCCGATTATCAGCAAGGGTCCGTATAACTTCGGTACGCAGAAATTACAGCCTATCAAGGAAAAGGACCTGCCCGAAGAAGAACCGAAAACAAAGAAGAAGAACCCCTTTACGCGGTTCATGGATTCTATTAGCAATCATTCGCAGAAAACCATCATCATCGGTATGCTCGGCGTCTTCCTCATCGCCTTTGTCTGGGCTTTCTTTTCCTTTGGAAATTTCTGGAGTACTGAAGACATTACCGTACCGGATGTGACAGGGAAACAGGTCGAAATCGCCAAGAAGATACTGAAAGATAAGAAACTCGATGTCTCTGTCAAGGAAGTCGAAAGCGATGAAGTGCCAGTAGGTGAAGTCATTTCCCAGACGCCGTCGGGCGGAGCCGTTGTCAAGGCCAACCGGACGATTTACCTGACAGTAAGCAAAGGGAATAAAGGCGAAGAAGTCCTCATACCGGACCTGCGGAGCCTGACCCTCGATGAGGCCGAAAAGAAATTGAAGGAAATCGGTCTGTCTGTAGGCAAGGTGCGCTACAAAGAGAGCGCCCAGTATGCGGATGGGACCATCATAGACCAAGATCCGGAATCGCCGAAGAAAGTCGAAAAGGGGACGAAAGTCGATCTCGTCGTCTGCCGTAAGAGCGAAGCGGAAAAAGAAGCTGAAGCGGCTAAGAACGAAGCGCCCAATACGAGCGGCATGAGCCTCGACGCAGCCGTGAAAGCCTTGGAAAGCGCAGGGTACTCCGTCGGCAATGTGTCCAACCTCGATTCGTCGAAAGACAGCTCTCAGGCCGTCGTTACGGGTCAGACGTCGGAAGACGGCAAGGTCGTCAATTTGTCCGTCGAATATCCGTCGTCCCAGAGTAGCCAGAGTTCGCAGTCAAGCAGCTCCGGCGGCTCCGATGGCAGTGCCAATAACCAGGAACCGGCCGGGACGCCCCATTACGGGACTGTCAATATCAGCGTACCGTCTGGCGCTTCTAGCCAGCATGTCCAGATTGTCGTCTCCGACGACAACGGTTCGCGCGTCGTCTATGACCGCAGCCAGGCTGGTGGCGATAACATCTCCAAGAGCGTCAGCGGTACGGGTAAGACGAGAGTCAAAGTCTATATCAACAATTCATTAGTACAGGATCAGTACATCTAAGGGGAGGAATATGACAAAAGGACGCGTCATCAAGAATTATAATGGCTATTATTACGTCGATGTCGGCCGGGAAAACCTGGTCGAATGTCGGCGCCGCGGCAAATTGCTGAAAGCGAAGATCCTCGTCGGTGACGAGTTGGAAATTACGGAGCTAGGGCAGGATAAGGGCGTCATCGAAGCCATGCTGCCCCGGCGCAACCAGATACGTCGGCCGGCGGTAGCTAATATCGACCAGCTGCTGGTCATCATGGCGGCCAAGTCGCCCGATCCGAACCAATTCCTCGTCGATAAGATGCTCATGACCTGCGAATATGGTGGCATCCATCCGACGCTATGCTTCAATAAATGCGACCTGGACCGGAATACAGCCGAAGCTTATCAGGCCTTTTATGAACGCTGTGGCTATGCCGTCTATCTCGTGTCGGCTAAGACCGGCGAAGGCCTGGATACTTTGCGGGCGCTCTTGCCGCACCGCATGACGGCCTTTGCCGGTCCGTCGGGCGTCGGCAAGTCCAGCCTGTTGTCGCAGATCCTGGGGCGGCAGGATTTGTCTGTCGGTGCTGTCAGTGAAAAAATCAAGCGCGGCCGCCATACGACGCGTCATTCGGAAATCATGCGCCTCGACAGCGATACGTACGTCGTCGATACGCCGGGCTTCAGTTCCCTCGATTTCGAGCATCTCGACTCGAAAGAAGTCCTGCGCCTCTTCCCGGACATGCTGCCCTATAGCGGCGGCTGCAAGTTCTCGTCGTGCCTTCACTTGTCCGAACCGGAGTGTACGGTCAAACAAGCCGTCGCTGACGGCCATATTCAGAAAGAACGGTATGACACATACTGTAAAATACTCACTTCCATTGCAGAAAGGAAACGATAGTCATGGTAACCATTTGCCCATCTATATTATCGGCGGACTTCTCCCGCCTGGCTGAAGAGATTCAAGACGTCGAACGGAAGGGGGCAGATTGTATCCATCTCGACTTGATGGACGGCCATTTCGTGCCGAACCTCACTTTTGGCGTACCCGTCGTCAAAGCCCTGCGGAGCTGCACGAAGCTGCCCTTTGATGCGCACCTCATGGTAGAACATCCGGAAACCTATATCGACGGTCTAGCTGCTGCTGGCGTCCAGTATGTTACGGTTCATCAGGAAGCCTGCACCCATCTCGACCGGGTCCTGCAGCAGATTCATGAAGCCGGCATGAAAGGCGGCGTTGCCCTCAACCCGGCGACGCCGGTATCGACGTTGTCTTGCCTGACCGGGCAGTTGGACATGATCCTCATTATGAGCGTCAACCCTGGCTTCGGCGGTCAGAAGTTCATCCCCTATGCTGTCGATAAGATCCGCCAGGCCAAAGCCCTTCTGGAACAGGCTGGCAATACGACAGCCGTCATCGAAGTCGACGGCGGCGTCAATGCCAAGACCGTCCAGGCCGTCAAAGACGCGGGAGCGACCTTCCTCGTCGCCGGTAGTGCTGTCTTTGGAGCTGCAGACCGAGCTGCTGCTATCGCGTCCTTGCGATAAGGACTTGTATTTCTTCTTTTCATGTGCTAAAATCATACATGTAGTTCAAGTGAATAAGGATAGTCTTTGAGGTAAGGTGAGAAAGCGGCGCTTTCAATTCCTGACCGGCGGTGACAGTCCGCTAACCCGCAAGGGTTGAACCGATGCAATTTCGGTACCGACAGTACAGTCTGGATGGGAAAAGACGACAGATTGTGTTTTTGTTGTGCTCAAAAGGCTATGGGAATCTTACGTCCATAGCCTTTTTTTATCTTGCAAATCTGAATGGAAGGGAAGGAATACATTGGAACCGGCAGAGTATATGAAAAAAGCCCTGGAACTGGCGAAGACCGCCCTGGGCTATACGACACCCAATCCCGCCGTCGGCTGCGTCATCGTCAAGGATGACAAAATCGTCGGTACGGGATACCATCATAAGGCCGGCACGCCTCATGCCGAAGTATGGGCATTGCGTGAAGCTGGCGAACGGGCAAAGGGGGCTACGGTCTATGTGACCCTCGAACCTTGTGCCCATTACGGGAGAACGCCGCCTTGTGCCCGGGCCCTCGTCGAAAAAGGCGTCGGCAAAGTCGTCATGGCCATGCTCGACCCCAACCCCTTAGTGGCTGGTAAGGGCGCGGCTATCTTGCGTAAAGCCGGCATCGCCGTCGAAGTCGGCCTTATGTCGAAAGAAGCGGCTCAGCTCAATGAAGTCTTCATCAAGAACATGATGGTCCAGAAGCCTTTTATTGCCATCAAACTGGCACAGAGCCTCGATGGCTGCACGGCCTCGCGGACTGGGAAATCCCAGTGGATCACCAACGAATGGGCTCGCAGCTACGGCCACTATCTGCGCTCCATTTACGACGGTATCTTGGTTGGCATCAATACGATCCTGACGGATAATCCCCTCCTGACCAGCCGTATCGAACGGCCCGGCCAGGACGCACCGCATCAGCCTGTACGCGTCGTACTGGATACCAAAGGACGGACACCTTTGAATTCACTCGTCGTCACCGATAAGACGACGCAGACCCTTATCGTCACGACGTCTTTGTGCCCCGTAGAGAAGATGAAGGCTTTGAAAAACGCCGGCGTCCGCGTCATCCTGGCTCCGCTCCAGGACGGCAAGACCATCTACTTGCCCGACGCCTTGCAACTCCTGCATGATGAAGGACTGACCAGCATCCTCGTTGAAGGCGGCAGCACCATCCAGGGGAGCTTCTTCGATGCCCGTCTGGTCGATAAGATTTATGCCTTCGTCGGCGACAAGATTATCGGTGGTACTGGCGCATTGCCGTCGGTTGGCGGCTGCGGCGTCGATGAGCTCGATGAATGTATGCCGCTGGTCTATGATTCGGTAGAGCTCCATGAAAATAACATATTGATTACGGCATATAATGCCAATAGGGAGGGTGCCTATGTTCACTGGCATCATTGAGGAACTGGGGACGATTGCCCATATGGACCGCCGCCCCGATTCCATCCGCCTGACCATTCAGGCGCACAAAGTATTAGAAGGCACGCAGCTCGGCGACAGCATTGCCGTCAACGGCGTTTGCCTGACTGTTACGGATATGACGGATTCGACCTTTTCGGCTGACGTTATGCATGAAACCATGCGTCGCTCGTCGTTCAGCACCATCAAGAGTGGCTCCAAGGTTAACCTTGAACGGGCTATGCAGGTCGGCGGCCGGCTGGGCGGCCATATCGTCAGCGGTCATATCGACGGCGTCGGTCATGTCGCCCGCATCGCAACCGACGGTATTGCCCGGGTCATCACCATTTCCATCCCGAAAGATATGGAACCGTTCATTGTCGAAAAGGGGTCCATTACCATCGATGGTATCAGCTTGACCGTCGTATCCGTCGGTAACAGCCAATTTTCCGTGTCCATCATTCCCCATACCATGGCCAATACGACCCTCATGGATAAACATCCGGGAGCCATCGTCAACTTGGAAACCGATGTCATCGGGAAATACGTCCATAGCTTTACCATCGGTCATCCGTCGTCGGCGTCTTCGGGCCTGACGATGGAAAAACTGCTGGAAAATGGATTTTAACATAATATTTCAGAATAGGAGTGTTTTACAATGGTACAAGTCAAAGAAGGTAAATTAATCGGTTCTGGTGCGAAATTCGGCATCGTCGTCGCACGTTTCAACGAATTCATCTGCAGCAAACTCCTCGGCGGCGCTTATGACGCCCTCCATCGCCATGGCGTCGATGACGCAGATATTACGACAGCCTGGGTCCCGGGCGCTTTTGAAATCCCCTTGATTGCTCAGAAAATGGCAGAATCGGGCAAATACGATGCCGTCATTTGCCTCGGTGCCGTCATCCGCGGCGCTACCAGCCACTATGACCTGGTCTGCGGCGAATCGGCTAAAGGCATCGCCCAGGCATCTCTCAAAACGGGCATCCCCATCATGTTCGGCGTCATCACGACCGAAAACATCGAACAGGCCATCGAACGAGCTGGCACAAAAGCTGGCAACAAAGGCTTCGACGTCGCTACTAGCGCTATCGAAATGGTCAACCTCATCAAAGAATTATAAAAGCGAGCGAAATCACAAAAAGGGCTGTCTCTCCGGGCGAATGCTGGGAAAGGCAGCCCTTACTTTATGGGACAGCGGCCGACTGTACTTTGACCGGGGGATATGGTACAATGTAACATAGTTATACATGCGTACCAGATATAAATATTACGAGAGAAGGAGCGCTGTCTATGAGCTCTTTAGCCATATTGATTTTGACGAAAAACGAAGAAGAAAATATCGTCGACGTTGTGGTGAATGCTAAAAAATGCACCCCCGAAGTCCTGGTCATCGACTCTGGGAGTACCGATAAGACTGTAGAACTGGCCAAGGCCCATGGAGCCAAGGTCTGCTTCCGCGCCTGGACCGACGATTTTGCGGCCCAGCGCAATTTCGCCTTAGAACAGACAACCGCCGACTGGGTACTGTACCTCGATGCTGATGAACGGTTGAATGATGAGCTTATTCAATCTGTTAAGGCTGTTGTAGATGAAGGAAAGCTGGACTGCCAGTTTTCCATGGAACGGAAGTCGGTCGCTTTTGGGACAAAATTCAATCATGGCGTCTTGAAACCGGACCATGTAGCCCGTATGTTTCCCAGAACGGCGGTTACGTGGGTCCATAAAGTTCATGAGCATCCGGAATGTGATTTGTCGCTCCGCTTTTTACCAGGCCATATTGAACATTATACCTATAAGAACTGGCACCATTGGGAAGGAAAACTCTGCCAGTATACAACCATCTGGGCTGAAGAAGCCTATAAGCGGGGCAAACGGATTTCCCTGAGTGGCATCTTCCTGCACAGTTTAGGCGGGTTCTTCAAAATGTTCGTATCACGGGTCGGTTTTTTAGACGGGTGGATGGGGACATATATGTGCTTCAACCACTTTTTTTATACTTTGTTGAAGTATTTGAAACTATACGAGTTGCAAAGAGCGGAGAAAAAATAATGCGCGTAGCCATTTTAGAGACAGTAAAAACACAGGCCGGATTTGAACAGGAATTCGATCGCCTGATTATTGATGAATTGAAGAAGCAGGGGCATGATCCCGTCTTATATTTGCCGGAACACAGTAGCCTTCCTGTTAATTTCGGTATCCCCATCGAATATTTGAAAGGCGGGGAAATCGTCGATTATGAAGGGGCGGGGAAGGTAAAGAAAATCTGGCTGTCTATCCAACGGGAACGACGTCGTGTTCGTTGGTTCAATTCAGCTTATGAAAAGGCTTGCCGTCATGAAGTCGATGCTATCATCTTGACGACAGCGACGTATCGCTACCTGAGATCTCTGCATAAGAGCCAATTAAAGTGGAGCCCTGTACCAGTCATCTTCATTTTTTTAGGCGTCAATCCGCAAGAAAAACCGAAATTCCTCAAGCAGGCTCGGCGGTGTCAGGCTTATCCAAATATCAAGCTGAAGATTACGACGTTGCGGAATGATTTTAAAGAAGACAACGTATCCAATATTGAATTAATTCATCCACCAGTCCTCATCCCACAAGGCGTTATGGTGCAGCCTAATTTGACATATCGTGAACCCGTACGCATCGGCTTTTTCGGCCATTATCGGAAAGGGGAAAAAGATGTCGATGGCATCATCCAGTCTTTTGTTAGCTGTCATTTGACAGGTAAGGCGGAACTCGTCGTCCAAGCAGCACCGACGGGACCGGATGATGCTGCCGATATGGAACATATCATGAATAAATATGAACATGAAGATGCTGTTTGCTTTATCCGGGGCAAGGTACAGGGACGTGCCTGGTATGATTTGCTGCAAAGTGTGGATGTCCTTTTTCTACCTTATAGTAATGTACGGTACCTCTATAATTGGAGTGCCGTCTATTTCAATGCTTTAGCGCTCCATAAGCCGGTATTGGCAACACCCGTACTGAATCCGGAAATCTTGGCTAAATACCAAATTGGGCAGGAAGTTGATTTGACGGATCTCCAGCACCTGCATCAGCAACTGAAGCAATTCCTGAATTCCTATAAAGCCATGTTGCCGACGTATGAACGGGAACTTCGCCGGGTCAATGATGATTTCAGTACGGCTATGTTCTTGCAGGCTGTCTTGCAATGAGGCAGATTGTTGGAAGGAGTGTTTTTTTGAAGACCTTATTACTGTTATATATGGGTGATGAAACCGTGACGGCTAGTGCTGGCACGGAACGAGTCTTGACGAATATGGCCAATGCTATGGTAGAGAGAGGCTATAACGTCATCGTAGCGACGAACGACAAGACAGATGCCGTACCTTATTTTCCTTTTGATGCTCGCGTGCATTGTCTGTATCTGAATGTAGATACGAAAAAAATCCCTTTTTCTGTAAAAGTAAAACGGGAAATAAATCGCATTTTCCCTATTTTAGACAAGCCCGTCGAAGCGTACCGAGCTTCGGTATCCGTCCGCAAGCTGCGCGAACAACTGAAGATGGATTCCATTGATTGCATCATTGCTTATAATCATGAAGCTATCCAGGTTGCGGACTGCTTCGTCCACGGAATAGTTCCAATTATTGCTATGATGCATAATGCTATTCGGATTATTATGGGGAATTGCAACGGACGGGCTTTGGTGGAAAAGGCCAAGGCCAATGTCATCCAAGTCCTCATGCCATCATATGTAGCGGAAACTAGAAAGTATCTTCCACATACGCCTGTCGTATGGATTCCTAACGTTGTCGAACCGGTATGCCTGGAAAAACAAGCTCATCCCAGTGCTGTAAAAGACCGCTATCGCATTATCACTGTTGGTCGTATCGATGGACTGCAGAAGCAGACCCATATTCTTGTCAAAGCCTTTGCTTCCTTAGCACAACAGTATTCCCAGTGGGACGTCTGGATTTGGGGTGAAGTAAAGAAAACGGATTATTACCAGCACTTATGTCAATTCATCGAAGAACAGGGACTGACTGGACGGGTTCATCTGGCCGGGACGACGCCGGCCATCCAAGATGAGCTGTGTCAGGCTGATATCTTTGCTTTTCCTTCGGCTTTTGAGGGATTCCCCTTGGCGCTGACAGAAGCTATGGCAACGGGCCTTCCCAGCGTGGGCTTTCGTTCAGCCGATGCCGTCAATGAATTGATTGTTGATGGGAAAAATGGTATTTTATGTGAAGATGGTGTTTCGGCTTTTGCCCAAGGATTAGAACGACTTATGAAAGAACCGGCCTTGCGATCGGCTATGGGACGTCAGGCAGTGGCCGATATGAAACCATATTATCCCGAAGCCGTATGGAATCAATGGCAAATGCTCATTGATGAACAGATTCAGCAGGCTTCGCGGCTTTAAGGGGGAGTTGTGGTGTTTGTACATTTTTTTCTGTCTGTTCAGCAAGATATCAAACTTTGGATTTTTTTCCCTATTTTGTGTGCTGTTTTTCGGGCTATGTTCATTGCAGTCCATAAGCCGTATTCCTCTCTGACAGGGAAGAAAAGGGCCTTGCGCGAATGCTTCCGTTTCGGTTTTTGGTGGGGCATGGATCTCAATGCCTATGTCTTCGTTATTTCTTTGGTTCTGGTGACACTGCCAGGCCTGTTCATTCCTTGGTGGAGCCGACACGGTGATGCTATCCGCACGATACTCGGCCTGGTTTATGCCTTCATCATCTATGTGGCCTTCGTGGGAAAAATGATTTTTTATTCTCAATTTCATGATATTTTTAATAATATTGTGTTTCTTGGTCGAAAGGCGGAAAAACATAATCTAGTAGATGTTTTTTTCAATCAATATCATGGCGCTCGTAAATTGGCCCTAACATTGCCTTACTTGGTCATCATCTTTGTTGCCTTGCAGGGAATCCTGGCAATTCCGGCGATATCTTATCCAGCGATTATGGGAATCGCTTATTATCTTGTCAATACGGCTATTGTCTTGGCTTTGATTGCGGCTTTTTATTTCTTTCGTTACGGTGGTACTTTCATGCATGATAATAAGCCGGAATGGGATACAATACCGGCTGTCGTTAAAGAAGATCCTTTTTTGTCGAAAGCGACCGTCGATGATTTAATCGCTTTGAAAATGCTGCACCGCCACCCTATGAATGAGACAATGCAAAAAAGCCCGGAAGAAAACTTACGCCTCGTTAAACCCTTTATTGAGGCCCGCGGCGGTTGCATCGATTCTTTTGACCAGGCAACAGAAGCTTTCCGCCATGAAGCGAAAGGGGCGAAAATCAAGCAGCCATCTCATATTTTCCTCATTGTCGGTGAAAGCTATTCTCAGCCTTATTTTGACCAGGCTTTTGCAGATCTCCATATTGCTGATGAAGGGAAGAAGCTCATGGCTGATGTCCATACGGCCTCTATCCATACAGCGTTATCAGCTGGCATTATTTCTCGTCCATCTATTGTCAGTCTCATGTTGGGAATCTTCGATGCTGGCCTGGAATTGAATGAACGCGAAGCCTTTTGGCAGGGAACGGTTCCGACATCTCTGCCCTTGCAGCTGCGTCGGCTGGGATATGAAACGAATTACTGGTATGGCGGCAGCCTGGCCAATGGCAACTTCGGTCATTTCGCTCCGGCTTGTGGCTTTGATTATGCCTATTCGGCTATCGACATTTGTGATCCAAAAGCGCCGCGCTCCTGGGTTGGCGTTTATGATCACATTTTCCTGAATAAAGCCGCTGACATGATTACTCAGCGAACTGATGAAGTACCGCAGTTCCATTTCATCTACACGACATCGAACCATGGCCCATATAAGATGCCTTTGCATGATTTGGGTTTCGACGGCGATAAAATTATGAAAGTCGCTCAGGACGTGCTCGATGAAAAAATCATCCCCAAAGTATTGGGGACGTTCTGGTATTCTGACCGGGCCATCAATCAATTCATCCAGGAGATGAAAAAGGCTTATCCCGACAGCCTGTTCATTGTGACTGGTGACCATGGTTTCCAGTGCTCGGAACTGCAGCATACGTCGTTCATGAAGCGGGAGTATACGTTCCGGGAACTTCATTCGCCAGTGCTCATGTTCCATCATCCGGAGCTGGATAAGTCCTCACTGGCCGGGAATATCATTGGTGGTCATATGAACATTTTGCCGACCCTTTTTGAACTCATTGCGCCGGCTGGATTTACGTATTATTCATTATTTCATTCACTGACAGAACCCATATCTCAGTGTGTCACTCCCTATCATTGGGTAAACCTCCAAGCTATCGGCGCTTGTCACGAAGCCTATTATCAGCTGTTGACCGCACAGACTGGGGCCGATGTCCTGCAGGGTATTGCTCCATATGATGATATTTGTGACGCCGAAAAGAGCTTGACGGCCTATTTGCTGCAGCACCCCGAACTGTTGCAGCCTGTTGATGCGTTACTGAGACGATAAGTCCTGTGTAAAACAGATAGGAGACGTAATATGGATTATTGGCAAGAATTTCAACAAAAATGGCTTGGCTACGTGCCGCTGTTCCTCTTGACACTGGGCTGTGGCATCGAGTCAGGCCGGCTTATGGCAGTGGCTTTCCTTTGTCATCTTTTGATTTGCAAGAAAAAAAAGCTGCCTTATTTTGGAACCTTGAGAAAAGATACGAAGGTCCGGCAGACCGTTCTAGTTATCGCTTTTTCGTTGCTTTGTGCTGCCGTGACCCTTCCTTTCAATCATGGCCAGGGAGGCTTGCTGTTAAAATATATAGAGCGGATGATACCCTTGGCCTTAGTGATTTTTCTTGTCCGCCCTAGCGGGGAGACCTTTAAAGCTTTGTGGTTCGGCATCCTGGCTTCTATGGCTTGGTATATCGGTGATATCTGTCTCCATCCTGTCTGGAGTTCAGGCCGTTTAGTAGGTTCTTTTGGCAACCCGAACAGTCTGGCCGGTATCATGCTGATTCTTATCCCTATTGGCTTGTTCGGCGTCATCCGTTATCGTTGCGAATGTCCTAAAACTGCCGTTGTCGCTGCGTTGCTGACTGCCGCCTCTGTCTGTGTTTTGGTTTGTACTGGTTCCCGTAATGCCTATCTTTCTTTTGCTATCATTTTTGTCCTATGCTTTTATATGATTTGGCGTCATCGGGATTGGATGTCTATCAAAATTCTGGCTGTTTTTGTCATCGTCGTCGGCTTGGCTGCTGCCATTGCCGCACCGGGGCTTGTCAGCCAACGGCTCCAGAACAATGTACAACGGGATGGACGAGTTTATCTGATGCAGTCAGCGGTCCAGATTATTGAGGAAAAACCGTTGGTGGGTATTGGGTTAGGAAATTGGGGAAGGGTCTATCGTGAACGATTTGAAGCCGATAATCCCAATCATGAAATAGGTATACAATCTCCTCATAATATTTATTTACAAGTCTGGAATGAAACGGGCCTTATCGGTTTCATCGGTTTTTTGAGCCTCATCGGTTTTCAGTTGGGGTCGATGATAATGGCTTTGCGTCGGTTCTATCGCCGCCAACCTCATGGTTTTCCATGGCTGGCCGGGTTGTTTCTGCCTATTCTGGCGATTTTCTTGTTCGGCCTTATGGACTACGACTTTTTCAGCCGCCATATGATGCATTTATACTGGCTCTATTGGGGCTTTTGTCTCTATGCGATGCTGTATTATGTAAAGGAGATTTGATTCATGGATTCCAGGTTAAGCATTATTATCCCTGTATATAATAATGAAAACTATTTATGCCCGGCTCTGCAAAGTGTACTGGCGCAGACCTATCCTGATTTTGAGGTTTTGGTTATTGATGACGGTTCAACCGATGGCAGCCTGGCTATTTGCCGAGAATTTGCGCAGAAAGATGATCGCCTCCGGGTCATCCAGAAGGAAAATGGCGGCGTCAGTTCGGCCCGAAACCGTGGTCTCGAAGAAGCGGCAGGACAGTATATCGCTTTTGTAGATGGTGACGACTGCATCGATCCGGAGATGTATACGACGATGATTACTATCCTGCAGGATACCGGGGCAGATCTGGTTGATTGCCGGGTCATTAAGGAAAGCCAGTATATGCCGCGGCCTTATGAAAAAGGCGACGTCGAGGTCAGTGACCATCCTTTGGAATATCTGTCAAAAAAGGGTTACTTCATCGACAGCTCTTTGAATAAAGTTTATCGGAGGGATTTCATCGGACATACGCGCTTTGATGAAGGCATTTCCTATTCAGAAGATAAGCTCTTTGTAACAGAACTCATTTTCAGGGCTAAGAAAATGGCTCTTGTATCCAATGTTTTTTATCATTATATTCAGCATGGGGACAGCTTGTCCTGGCAGGATACGGCAGTTGTCTGGCAGGGAAACTTCCAGGTCCATCAGCAGATTTACCAGCGCATGCTCGATGCAGGGATTACAGGACCTATCTTAGAGAGTGCTTTTCGGGGATATGCCCGTTCCATTATCGCATTATTGCGTTATACAATTAAGTATCGCCAGGAAGATGAATATAATCAAGTCTTGAAAAATTATAAACCGGTGTTGAAACAATTTTTGCGGACGACGCCACTGTCTTTAGGAAAGAAGCTGGAATACGTGACCTATACGACATCATATGGATTGGCTTCACTGGTCCATTATCATGCAAAACGGAGGCGGTCCTAATGGCAGAGATAAAATTGAAAAATTCTTTTTTGGATGTATCAGCAAAAGGACAGAAGGTTTTAGTTATCGTTCCTCATGAAGACGATGAGATCAATGTAGCGGGTAGTATCATGTACAGTTATGTTCAGAAAGGGGCCGACGTCTACTGCGTCTTTACGACGAATGGTGACTATTCTTTCTGGGCTCGTACGAGGATGCATGAAGCCTGGCGTTCTTTACAGACGTTAGGTGTACAGCATGTCATTTTTCTTGGCTATGGTGATACGTCGAATCATTATCCTGGAGGGCACTGGTTCTATTCTCCAGAAGAAGCGGTAACCGCTCCGTCGGGACATAATGAAACATATGGTTGCAATGATTTTCCAGATTATGCTTTTGCTAAACAAGGAATCCATCGACCATATTGTAGGCAATCCATAAAAACAGATTTAAAGGATCTTATGGATGATATCCGGGCTGATATCATTTTTGCTGTTGATGCCGATGTTCATATTGACCATCGGGCGACGTCAATATTATTTGAAGAAGCATTGGGAGAACTTCTTTGTCGGCCAGGTAATACCTATAATCCAATAGTCTTCAAGGGATTTGCCTATTGTACCTCTTTTGGAGCGCCAAAGGATTTTTATGCAAAGAACATAAAATCTGTTCCTAAGCCGCCCGTTCGTGAAGATAACCTCATTGATATATCTTTATATCAATGGAACCAGCGTGTCCGCTTTCCCGTCCTTCCAGCCTGTCGGGGATTTTATTTACACCAGAATATCCTCTATCAAGCTTTATTCCGGCATGCTTCACAGAGTGCGGCACTTCATGCTGTACGTATTGCCAATGGGGATGCTGTCTTCTGGCAGCGCCGGACTGATAATTTGGCTTTCCAGGCGATAATTACGACATCATCCGGAAAAGTAGAACGATTGCGTGATTTCAAACTCTTAGATGCTAATCAGATTGATGATAAGACAATGGTATTTGCAAATTATTTATGGCAGCCTGACAATAGCGATTCTGATAAAGTTGTAAATTATCGCTGGCAGCAGCCACAAAAAATAACATGTTTGCGGCTGGCTGGAAATATAGAGCCTACCGGACGTATCGAGAAATTAGCCCTTACTTTTGATGATGGTACTCATGTGATTTTGGGACCTTTGCCAGGATGCGGTCATATTGCTCAATATGTTCTTCCAAAACCACATATTATAACGTCGTGTTCATTGCAGATTTTAAAGGTCAATGGCAGTAATTGGGGATTGAGCGAAGTTGGCTTTTTTGCTTCTTTAGAAACAAAGAGAGTGGTGACTCCTTTTATTAAAATCATGATTGACGATGATTTTGCCTATGATTATCGATTACCGGCACGGGTAAAGACCTGTCAGTTGAAGCTATATCGTTATCAAGTGACTGCACCTGTCGTATATACAGTTGTTGGAGGTGATGGGGGCGAAGTTGGGCGCAATGGATTGGTGCGATTTGCTTCCAACTCACGGCAGCTAGTTATTCGAGCTTCTTTGAAAGGCAATCCTGAGATTTACGATGAAATCCGTCTTTATAGAGAATCGTCAATAACATTAGCAAAACGGAACATTGCTCAGTGGCTGGAAAATAAAATGCTTACTTTTTACTTAAAGAAGTATCGAAAGTATACACACATTCGCCATAAATATTTAAAACAGCTGTAATTACGTGAGAAAAACTATGTATTTGCCTTAAAGACCCAAGCATAGTTTTTTTCTTTTTTTTGTAGTATAATAACGAGTGTTGCAAATACTGAATAGGGTTGGGAAGAGATATATGGAAAGAAAGGGCTTGTTATCAGTCATCGTCCCTATATATAAGGTTGAACCTTACTTACGGCGGTGCATTGATTCAATTCGGAATCAAACGTATAGAAATTTACAAATCATTTTAGTCGATGATGGTTCTCCTGATGACTGTGGTGCTATCTGTGATGAATATACGAAGGTGGACGACCGGATCATAGCTGTCCACCAGGAAAACGAAGGTTTGAGTGGTGCCCGGAATAATGGACTTTTATTTGCTAAAGGGGAGTATATTGCTTTCGTGGATAGTGACGATTGGCTCCATCCCCAAATGTATGAAACCTTAATCCGTTTAATAGAAGACCATCGATTGGATATGGCTCGTTGCTCTGTCATTGATTCTGATGGGCAATCAGAAGACCCTATCTTGCCGCGGGATAAGCATACTGCCAATCGATTGATTACTGGTGTAGATGGCTTTGAGTTGTATTTTGCCGAGTTTTTGTGTAAAGTTGTCTGGAATGCCGTGTACAGGCGGGATATCGTTATGGGAATCATATCACCGGAACGTTGTCATTCGCAGGATAATTATGTATCAGGCCGATACCTCTATCGCAGTAAGCGAATGATGATTACCGATAAATGCCTATATTATTATTATAAAAATCCAACTAGTACGACTCACGGCGGGCATAAACGTTTTCTCGATATCTGTATCTGCACGGAAAAGTTGCGCGATGATTTGATTCGTGAAGAGCATATGGACAATACAGTTTATATCGAACGGCTCAATAAGAAATTAGCCCGGGAATTTTTCCATTTCGTACGGGCCGATGATGACCGGTACCGGTTGCGATCCATGGCTCGGTCACAGAAGAAGTTCATTGACCAGCATCTGGATTTTTTCCGACGTATTCGCTTTGATTTTTTACTGCGAAAAAAGAAGATACAAATAGATTAATGGGGTGAAAGGAAACCATGGCAAACCAATTTACGACAGATTATTTTGAACATGCAAAATTATATACGGAAAAACACGCCTTTGAATGGTTGCCGGCTGATGACAAACGGCCGTCCATGCATATCGGTTTTAACATCAATGATCCCTTTTTCAAGCCTTTAGGCGCTGAAATCACGTCGATTCTGGAAACGAATAAAGATATAGCTTTTCATTTCCATGTTTTTGTCGACAGTTATAGTCCGGAAAATAAGGATAACTTGGAAAAAACGGCCCAAAAATATGGTTGTAATATTTATCTCTATGTCATGGATATGAGTATTTATCAGAATTTCCATATCAAAGTCGCTCGCTTTTCACGGGTTACGTATATCCGTATCGTCATGCCTTGGATTCTGCGGCATTATACGGATCATTATTTATATCTTGATTCCGATATGATTTGTGTCGGCAGCCTGAAACAATTCTTGACGACCGATTTAGAGGGTAAAGCCATCGGGGCACTGACTTACCATACGCCAGATCGTGTTGCTTTCCTCAAGATGAAACAAGATATCTATTTCTCTGATGGTCTGATGTGGATTGATATTAGCGAATGGATAAAGGAAAAAATCACAGAAAAAGTTTTCAGTTATCAAGGAGCCGATCCGCGGCGATTTAAAGGACAGACACAAGACTTGCTGAATCTTATCATCGATGGAAATATGAAACCCATTCCGAACTTGTTCCATCATAAAAATAAAGATTTTAGTGTCCAAGGCATCTTGATTCATTATTCAGGCCGTGACAAGCCATGGGAACTAGTTCTCGATTCGGATGATGAATTGTGGCGTCATTATTTGGATATTTCTTTTTGGGAAAGTATGCCCAATCCCATGCCTCCTAAGAAGCCTTCGTATTATCATAGCTTCAAAAAAATGGCCGAAGTTTATGGAGAAAGAGGGGAAACGTGGAAGCGGATTCAATGCCTGTTCTGGTATAGTGTACTTAAAATCAGATATAAATTATAGTTAACTAAAGGCTATCGCATGATGTTTTCAAGTAACGGGCGAAGCCTTTTTATTCTATTGAGGATAGATAAAGATTTTATATGATATAATAATAAATATAATAAGAAAGTGGGAAGTCATATGAGAATTGCGATTGCTGGCACAGGATATGTGGGTTTATCTGTAAGTATGCTGTTAGCCCAGCATAATGATGTCATTGCTTTAGATATTATTCCAGAAAAAGTAAATTTATTAAATGAAGGACAATCTCCGATTATTGATAGCGATATTTCGGCTTTTTTACAGCGTGACGATTTACATTTTAAGGCAACATTAGATCCTGTAGAAGCTTTTTCGGATGCAGATTTCGTCATCGTTTCGACGCCGACTAACTATGATCCGCAGAAGAATTTCTTCGATACATCGTCAGTGGAAACGGTCATCGAAGAAGTGTTAGATATCAATCCAAAAGCCGTCATGGTCATCAAGTCGACAGTTCCCGTTGGCTATACGAAACAGGTAAAAGCACGATATCATACGGATAATATCATGTTTTCGCCGGAATTTTTACGAGAAGGAAAAGCACTTTATGATAATCTCCATCCGTCGCGCATCGTCGTCGGCGAACAGTCGGAACGGGCTAAAGTCTTTGCCAATCTGCTAGCAGAAGGCGCGGTAAAAAAGGATATCCCTATGTTATTTACCGGTTCTACGGAAGCCGAAGCTATCAAACTTTTTGCCAATACGTATCTGGCCTTGCGCGTAGCGTATTTTAATGAACTCGATTCGTACGCTGAAATGCGCGGTCTGAGTACAAAGGAAATCATCGAAGGCGTCTGCCTCGATCCCCGTATTGGTGATTTTTATAATAATCCGTCTTTTGGCTATGGAGGATATTGTCTGCCGAAGGATACGAAGCAGCTTTTAGCCAATTACCAGGATGTTCCGCAAAACCTCATTTCGGCTATTGTTGCTGCCAACCGGACGCGAAAAGACCATATTGCTGATATGATTATCGCCAAGAATCCCAACATTGTCGGCGTTTATCGGCTGACGATGAAGAGCCATTCGGATAATTTCCGGGCCTCAGCTATTCAGGGTGTCATGAAGCGCATCAAGGCGAAAGGTATTGAAGTTGTCGTCTACGAACCGACTCTGAAAGACAATGAATTTTTCCATTCCCGTGTTATCCGTAATTTGCATGAATTCAAGGAAATGAGCGATGTTATTATTTCTAACCGTTGGGCTGAAGAACTCAGCGATGTTCGTGATAAAGTCTATACGCGAGATATTTTTGATCGTGATTGAAGGGAGATTCGATGATAATGGCAGATTTTAAATCTTTTGACAGTACAAATAAAGTCTTGATTACCGGTGCCGCCGGTTTCATTGGTTTCCATTTAGCCAAGCGGTTGCTGACCACGGGGGCTACTATCTTTGGGTTTGACAACCTCAATGACTACTATGACGTTTCTTTGAAAGAAAGCCGGCTGAATATTCTTCGACAGTTCCCGGAATTTACCTTTGTCAAAGGAGATTTGGCGGACGAAAAAGCTGTTAATGGCATATTTGAGTCTTTTCGGCCGGATATTGTTGTGAATTTGGCGGCTCAAGCTGGGGTACGTTATAGTATCGACCATCCTCGTTCCTATATTGAGTCTAATATCATTGGCTTTTTTTACGTGCTTGAAGCTTGCCGCCATCATAAAGTAGACCATTTGCTCTTTGCGTCCAGTTCGTCTGTCTACGGAAACCAGAAGAAGACGCCTTTTTCGACGACGGACAATGTTGACCATCCCATCAGTCTTTATGCGGCAACGAAAAAATCAGACGAACTGATGGCCTATACCTATAGCCATCTCTATGGGATTCCTGCGACAGGGTTGCGTTTCTTTACGGTCTATGGACCATATGGGCGTCCAGATATGGCCTATTTCAAATTTGCCAACAAAATCCGTAAAGGAGAGTCTATTCAGATTTACAACCACGGCGATATGTATCGCGATTTCACTTATGTCGATGACATCGTCACGGGCATTGAAAATATGCTCTGTAATCCGCCGAAAGAAAATGAGCTGGGCGACCGCTATAAGATCTACAATATCGGCAACCACAAGCCGGAACAGCTCATGCATTTCATTGAAGTTCTGGAAAAAGCCCTCGGTAAGACGGCCGAAAAAGAATACCTGCCCATGCAGCCCGGCGATGTCTATCAGACCTATGCTGACGTCAGCGAACTGCAACGCGACTTTGACTTCAAGCCGGAAACGACGATTGAAGAAGGATTGGGGAAATTTGCTCAATGGTATAAATCTTATTACAAAGTATAATTGCTTAACAGATTTTTGAGCACTATGCTTTTAAGATGCCCAGAACATACAGGATGCCTTGAAGTAGGCCTTCGGTCTTATCTTTGAGGCTGTGTTGAAAGGTGAAATGCAGAAGTACGTGAAAAATATAAACCTGCTGTAGGTACTGGCTGTGCATTCGCGTCCGACTATGTTTCCTTAACAGCCTGGCTTATTCGTCATGCCGATTCTTGTTTAGAGAAAAACGAGGCGATTTTTTGAGGTTTTTACGTAGTATCCAGCGGGATGCAAAATTATTTATCTACATCTATGTTTTGCTCATGCTCTTCCGCTGTGCTTTTTTGGCTATTTATTCGGGGCAGTTAGGGAATGCCGGGGCAGGAGATATTGCTGAAGCTTTGTGGCTCGGTGCCCGGATTAGTTTGAAGACGACGGCCTTTCTTGTGGCTTTTCCTTTTATCTTTGCGACAATTCCTTACAGTTTATGGCCGCGCTGGCCAGCTCAGAAAATACGGAATGTCTTAGGCAGTGCGGCTATTGCCATTATGACGGTACTTTTTATGGCCCGGATTCCTTATTATGAGGTCTTTCATCATGCCTTTGACATCATGTTGTTCAATGGTATGACGGATGATAAAGCGGCTATTTGGGACACTGTTGTCCATCAGTATCAGTTCTGGCCCCGTCTGGCCGGGGCTGCCGCACTCATCGTCTTGTTTGTCTTTTTGTGGCTGCGTTTAGCGAAGACCTCGGTCTGGACCCCAAAACGGCATGTTCGCCGATATGTCATCCTGGTAGCTGTCTTAATTCCCATTTTTGGGATATTCTGTCGTTTTGGCGGAGCCTTCAATTCGGACAGCGGCGTTCCTTGGGAAAGTGCAGCTCGTACCCGGTATACCTTGTTGAATGAGGCTATTTTAGATGATGGTCAGGCCCTTTATCGGGCTTATTCTACTCACAGACGGGCTACGGAACGGGCCTTGCGTTCAATCTCGCCTGAAGAGCTGCGCCAGGCTATTCAGGTTCTGAGCGGCAATCCACAGGCGGCTACGCTGGATGAAGCCTTTACCCGGAAAACCGTGGGGACGCCTTTGGTTCACCGGCCTCATCATGTCGTCGTCATTTTAGGGGAAAATTATGCGTTATGGACTTTGCTGCCGGAATATCGCAATTTGGGATTAGCCCGTACTGGTCAATGGCTGGAAGCGAAAGGCGCCCATACGTATCGTTTCCTGTCAAACGGTAATGGGACAATGACGTCTCTCAATGGGTTCTTGACAGGGCTGCCTGATGTCGGCCTGTATGTCAACTACATGATGGGGCGCCACGGTGATGTCGATGGCTTAGGGATTGGCGCTATGATGAAACGCATGGGCTATAAGACCGTATTCTGGTATGGCGGATTGCGGAGCTGGCAGGATATCGAGCATTTTACATTGCGCGAAGGCTTTGATGAGTTCCATTGTGCCGATGAATTACCGAATCAAGGTGAAAGCTCGTCTTGGGGCGTACCGGATGGAATCCTTTTTGATGCGATTCGGGAACAGATGCAGAAAGATGCGGAAGATACGTTCTATTTCATTTTGACGACGAGCAATCATCCGCCATTTGCTTACGATGTCGATGCCCATGGCTTCCCACGGGATGAAGTGACGGCTGAATTACCGCCTTCTATTCCCAGCGATAAAAAGACGATAGACCAGCTGGGACATATTTGGTACGCTGATGATGTCATGGGGAGATTCATCAAAGAAGTCGAAAGTGATGACCCGTCGACACTTTTTGCCGTCACCGGCGACCATGCAGAACGGTTCGATTTTGCAACCGATGCGTCCTTATGGGCTTTGAGCGGAATTCCCTGCTATTTCTATGGTGATGGCATCACGCCAGATTACTTTACAGATCAGACGGCGGGGAGTCATTTGCAGATAGCGCCAACTTTGGCGGAATTGATTTTGCCGCCTGGAAGCGCTTATGAATCTTTGTTGCCTCCGCTGACCCAATCGGACAAGGCTTTTAATTACAAGTTATATATTGAAGATGGTCAAATTGGCGAAGAACGGGACTTGAAAGATGTGGACTTGAAACGAACGATAGAAGCGGCCCGTACCGCTGCTATTTGGCGCATTACTCAAGGCAATGCATTGCCTTGAATAGATAGGAGATGACTGATGATGTACTATAAAATGATGTATGAGTCGCCGTTAGGCTCGATGATTCTGGCGGCCAGTGACACGGCGCTGGTCGGGGCCTGGTTTGAAGGGCAGAAGTATTGTTACGGTTCCTTGCAGGGCGAAGTTCTGCGTGAAGAGGATACGCCTATTCTGCGTAAGGCTGCGCGCTGGCTGGATGATTATTTTGCCGGCCGTATGCCGGCTATCATGACATTGCCTTTGGCACCACAAGGTAGTGATTTTCGCCGTCTTGTCTGGTATCTGCTCTGTCAGATTCCTTATGGTCAGACGACGACCTATGGCGACCTGGCTAAACAAATTGAAGAACGGACAGGGAAGGCTATGTCGGCTCAGGCCATTGGCGGTGCCGTAGGGCATAACCCCATTTCCATCATCATTCCTTGCCATCGCGTCTTAGGGGCCCATGGCAGAGCTACTGGTTATGCTGGTGGCATCGACAAAAAAATAGCCCTCCTGCATCTGGAAGGAGTGGCAGTGAAGGCCTAGGCTGAAGTGAATATTTATGAGCCTTATGGTGAATAATGTATAAGCAAACAGCTTTGTCATAAAACATTCCATGTTTTGACAAAGCTGTTTTTTGGACTTTTTAACTCATTTTCTTAAAAATTTTACAAATTTCATATAAATTTCATATAAAAGTATAGTCATATCGCTATAATTTGCGAAATATATTTTACCTTATCTACGATGATTCATGAAATTCAAAAGCGGGCACGCCCCTACGAAATCGCATACAGGCGACGAAGATTATGCGGTCTGCGAACGGTGTCCGACAGGTCCATTCACAGAATAGTGGACAAGGTGGCTATTTCCCTTTATAATATAAATACTTATAGCTATTTGATGAGATTAGCTGAAAAGGGGGATTCATTGATGAATTTTAGAAGTACACGATCTGACGAATGTGTTTCGCCGTCTTATGCGCTCTTGCATGGGCTGGCTGCCGACGGGGGTCTTTATGTTCCGGAATCATTTCCGGAAAACGTCCTGTCTTATAAAGACTTGGCTGGCAAATCCTATCAGGAGATTGCTGAAGCCGTCTTGTCTCATTTCTTTACGAACTTTACGGCGGAAGAACGGAAGCAGATGATTGCTTCCGCTTATAATGATACGACCTTCCGCGATGACCGTATTGTACCGCTCCATTCCATCGATACGGATTTGTCCATTGCCGAATTGTTCCACGGCCGGACGTTGGCCTTCAAGGACTTGGCCCTGTCGTTATTCCCGTATTTACTGACAGCTGCCAAGAAGCAGGAAAAAGAAGATCGGGATATCCTCATCCTGACGGCGACCAGCGGCGATACGGGCAAGGCTGCCTTGGAAGGCTTCAAGGATGTCCCCGGTACGAATATTATGGTCTTTTATCCCAGCGAAGGCGTCAGTCCCATGCAGAAGCAGCAGATGCAGAAGCAGGAAGGGGATAACGTCAAGGTATCGGCCATTTACGGCAACTTCGACGATGCCCAGAGTTTCTTGAAACGCGTTTTTACTAGTGCTGAAGTCAATGCTTATGCCAATGATAAAGGCGTCCTCTTCTCCAGTGCCAATTCCATCAACATCGGCCGCTTGTTCCCGCAGGTCGCCTACTATGTATCGACGTATGTCTCCCTCGTCGATAATGGAGCCATCAGCGAAGGCGAAGTGTTTGACGTCATCGTCCCGACAGGGAATTTCGGCAATATCCTGGCCGGGTATTTCGCCAAGAAGATGGGCATCCCCATTGGCAAACTGATTTGTGCATCCAATCAGAACAAGGTCTTGGCCGATTTCTTTGAAACTGGCGTCTACGACATGAACCGTGATTTCTATACGACGTCGAGTCCGTCCATGGACATCCTCTTGTCGAGCAATTTTGAACGCTTCTTGTTCTATGTTGCCAAAGAAGATGCCGCCAAGGTAGCCCAGTGGGAAAAGGACCTCTTGGAAACGGGGAAGATGAGCGTCTCTGCTGACGAATTGAAGGCGCTGCGCCAGGAATTTGAAGGCGGCTGGATTGACGACGATGAAACGAAAGCTGTCATCAATCACGTCTACAATGATTTTGGCTATCTCCTCGATCCCCATACGGCGGTCGCTTATGGCGTCGGCATGAACCGCCATCGTCAGGGTCTTGATGAAGGCCGTCATACGGTCGTCATGGCTACGGCTCATCCCTACAAATTCCCGCCGGTCATTTGCGAAGCCTTGGCCCTGCGTCAAAACGCCGATCCCTTTGACATGCTGGCTGACATCAGCAGTGTCACGGGCATTGCCTTGCCTAAACCACTGGCTGACCTCAAGGATAAGCCGGTACGTTTCAGCGACTCCATCGACAAGGAAGATATGAAGAAAGCCGTCTTGTCCTTCGTCGATGCCATTCGGCCAAACACTAGGAAAGAGGCTTTGCTTTGAGTAGAGGTGTCATTTACGCAATCTTATCGGCCCTGGCCTTTAGTATCCAGAATGTCATCGTAAAAGAATTATCCTATACGACGAGCACTGGGGAAATCGCATTTTTTCGCGGCTTCCTCAGTGCCCTTCTGATATTAGGGCTCATGCGCATCCAACACGTACATCTGTCGAAGCGGGATATACCGACACTGACCTTGCGCGGCGTCCTTGGCGGTATCGGCATGATTTGCATTTTCTATGCTCTCCGCGGGATGCCTTTGGCCGATGTATCCATTATTTCCCAGTTGTCGGCGTTCTTCGTCATGCTCTTTGCCGCGATTTTCCTCAAAGAGGTCTTGCCGCCTGGCTCGAAGCTGCCGCTCGTGATTATCTTCGTCGGCGGCTGCCTCGTCGTCCGGCCTTGGAATTTTTCATCGTTCAACGTCTATTCCCTGTTCGCCCTGGGGCAGGCCATCTTCGCTGCCGGTGCCTATACGACGGTAAGCAAGCTCACCGGGTCCGGACGCCATCATCCTTACGAAGTGGTCTTGTACTTTTTAGTCTGTGCAGCCCTGGCCGGTATCGTCCTCATGGCCCTGACAGGCGGCTTCGTCATGCCGGCTCACGGCGATTGGATATATTATGGCGGCTTGGCCCTGTTCAGTGTCATCGCCCAAATCTGGATGACCAATGCCTATGCGACGGCCAATCCTGTCGTCGTCAGTTTTGTTTCTTATATCGGCGTCTTCTTCAACGCCCTCTGGGGCTTCGTCATCTTTGGCGAAATCTTGACGGGCCTGACCGTTGCCGGCGGCGTACTCATCGTCGGCGGTTCCATGTACTTGACGAAGCTCAAGCACGATAAGATTGCTGAAATGGCCAAGAGGCAGGAACGGAAGCAGAAAGAGGCATAACATGACTACGAAACAGATTCATGAAACACACATTAAAATCGCTTTTTTTGCCATATTGATCATCATGCTGACCGCAATCTATGTGGCCATTCCTGATTTTTACCGCACTGTTTGGCAGTTGTCGACGAGCGGCAACATGCAGGGAACCATCGACTACCTGCGTTCTTTCGGCGTTTGGGCCGTCCTGGTCAGCATGATTATCGACATCGTCATCAACATCGTCGGCTTTTTGCCGTCTATCTTCATTTCTACGGCCAATGGCGTTGTCTTCGGCGTCGCTGGCGGGACCATCGTCTCTTGGATAGCCGAAACGATTGGCGTCATTATCAGCTTTTTCTTCATGCGGACCTTGTTCCGCAATAAGGCCAAGAAGGTCATTGAAAAGAGCCGGATGCTGAGCAAGCTCGACCATTACAGTACGTGGCAGGCCATGACGTTGGCCCGGGCTGTGCCGTATTCGCCGAACGGACTGGTCACGGCACTGGGGGCGCTGAGCCGCATCAGCTACCGCGACTATATCCTGGGCTGCTTCATCGGAAAATTGCCGTCCGTAGCCTGTGAAGTCCTGGTTGGCCACGACCTGGTCATGATGGAAGCCCATTCGATGCGCCTGACCATCGTCCTCATCGTCATCGCCATCATCTACGGCGGCCTATGGTACTGGCATCGCCGTCAGAAGGCTAAGGCAGTCCTCCATAAGATTGCTGATGATCTCAAAGACGGCGAAGGACGCAGTTAATTTTAGAAAGGATTTTAGAAAGGATAGGATATCATGGAAAGAGAATATAAATTAGCAGAACAATACCATTTGCAGGGCAATAACTGTATCGAATCGGTCATTAAGACCTGCAACGACACGATGAACCTTCAGTTGCCGGATGTAGCTATCCGCATGGCTTCCGGCATGGGCGGCGGTATCGGCCGGTCGGGCTGTGTCTGCGGAGCCCTGAGCGGTGCCTGTCTGGTCATCGGCGCCCTCGTCGGCCGCCTGACTCCCGATGAAAAGCCTTTACCCGAAGTCTATAAATATACCAGCGAATTCCATGACCGTTTTAAGGAACACTTCGGCGCTACTTGCTGTCGGGCCCTCAATACCCTCAGCTTCGGCACGCCGGAATACCGCAAGCACTGCATTAAGATTACGGCGACGGCAGCCGATATGGTTTCCGATTTCGTCGCTGAAAAAGGATTGTTGAAGTGAGTTTAGGGGTTCGTGGCTAATGGGGGCGCCCGCTTCTGAAAAAACGGATGATAACGCCATTTATCATGCTTGGAAAATGGAATATATCCCGAAACGGGCTCGCCACGTGCGAGCCCCTACGGATAATAAAAAAGCTGCCGCATAAGCGACAGCTTTTTTTTGCGAGCCACGAGCACGAGCCACGAACCCCTAGCAGCTAACGGCTACCTCCCATCTTTTACAAGAAAATGTATTTCATGATGAAGATGACGGCCAGGAAATACATGAGGAGAGAAATCTTTTCCCGTTTGCCTGTGAGCAGATTGATGACGACATACGAGATGATGCCGAAGGAGATGCCTTCGGAGATGCTGTAGCAGAAGGGCATAGCGATGATAGTGATGTATGCCGGGATGGATTCGCTGAAGTCGTTGAAGTCGATACCGGCGACGGATGTCAGCATGAGGAAGCCGACGATGACCAGGGCCGGTGCCGTGGCAAAGGCCGGGATGGCCATGAAGAACGGCGACAGGAAGAGGGACAGGGCAAAGAGAACGGCGACACAGACAGCCGTCAGGCCCGTGCGGCCGCCTTCACTGACGCCAGTTGCACTTTCGACGAAGGTCGTTGTCGTACTCGTACCGATGACAGCACCGATAGTCGTGGCGACAGCGTCGGCCAGGAGGGCGCCTTTGATGCGTGGCAGGCGGCCTCGTTCATCGAGCATGTTGGCTTTGGACGAGACGCCGATGAGGGTACCCAAGGTGTCGAAGATGTCGACGAAGAGGAAGGCGAACATGACGACTAAGAAGTCCAGGCTAAAGATGCGGCTGAAGTCGAGCTGGCCCAGGATGGGGCTCAGGCTGGCCGGAGCAAAGGCAGCAGCGCCGCCGGACAGGTCGGGGATGACGCTGAACATCTTCATTTCCGGATTGGGGACGTAAAGACCGGTCAATTCGCAAAGAATGGCCAGAATCCACGTGAAGAGGATGCCCCAGAGGATGTTGCCGCGGACTTTCTTGACCATCAGGACGGCTGTGAAGATGATGCCGATTATGGCCAGGAGAACCGTAATGCCGACGGTGTGGAAGGTCCCAGTAGCGGCGGATTGCTTGAACGAGAACAGGGCAATCTTGGTTGCCGGATTGGCGACGATGATCTGTGCGTTCAGCAAGCCGATGAGGGCGATGAACAGGCCGATGCCGGCGGAGACGGCTTTCTTCAAGGTAATGGGGATGGCATTGAAGATGGCTTCGCGGACATTGGTCAAAGACAGGATGATAAAGATAAGGCCTTCAAAGAAGACGGCGGCTAAGGCCATTTCCCAGGTGTAGCCCATCTGCAGGACTACGGTAAAGGCGAAGAAGGCGTTCAGGCCCATGCCCGGTGCCAAGGCGAAGGGGTAGTTGGCGAAAAAGGCCATGCACAGCGTCCCGATAAGGGAAGCCAGGGCTGTTGCCGTGAGGACGGCACCTTTGTCCATGCCGGCAGCGCTCATGATGGTCGGGTTGACGGCCAGAATGTAGGCCATGGTCATGAAGGTCGTAATACCAGCCAAGATTTCCGTGCGGACCGTCGTGCCATTTTCGCTCAAGTGGAAGAAACGGTCAAGGAAGGACGGTTGGTTTTCCATAATACATTCACACTCCTTTTGAAATAAAACAAGTCGACACCCATCCATGTAAACACATAAAGCCAAATAGCAGACGACGGACATCAACTGAATATAATTATTATAGGGGCTTCTGTCTTTTTGGGCAACTATTTTGTCAAAAAAAGGAAATTTATGGTACAATGAGTCCGAAATATAAAAATTTACGCCTTTGCCAAAGGGAAGGAGCACGTTATGACTGTGACACGGAATCTTTTAAAACGGCGCATTGCCGTAGCCAGGGGCTTGGAACCAGGGGACGTCGTTCTCAAGCACTGCCGGATCGTCGACGTCTATACACAGACTATCCGTACTGGAGATATCGTCATTGTTGACGGCATTATCGCCGGTGTCGGCGGCCCTTATGAAGGACAGGAAGTCATCGATGCCCATGGTGCCTATGCCGCACCGGGCCTCATTGAAAGCCATATCCATATCGAATCGTCCTATGTCAGCCCGGAAGAGTTCGGCCGCCTGGTCGTCCCCCTGGGAACGACGACGATCGTCGCCGACCCGCATGAAATCGTCAACGTCTGCGGCCTGGCCGGCCTTCGTTACATGATGGAAGCCGCTGAAAAGACGGCCCTGGACGTCCGTTTCATGGTGCCGTCGTGTGTCCCGGCGACGCCTTTCGACCACAGCGGGGCCGTGCTGGAAGCAGACGACATGAAAGCGCCCCTGGCCGACGACCGCGTTCTCGGTGTCGGTGAATTCATGAACTGCCCGGGCATCCTGAACGGCGATGATGCCGTCCTGGACAAGCTCGTCGCCGCCTATGAGGCGAAAAAGCCCATCGACGGCCACAGCCCCGGCGTCACTGGCAAGGACCTGCAGGCCTATGCGTCGGCCCAGATCCGGACGGACCACGAATGTTTCACCTTGGACGACGTCGAAGCGCGCCTCCAGGCCGGCATGTACGTCATGCTGCGCAACGGTTCGGCCTGCCATGACCTGCCAAATCTGGTCCGGGCCGTGACGCCGGCCAATCTGCGCCGCTTCCTGCTCTGTTCGGATGACCTCCATCCCAAGACGATCTTTGAGAAAGGCCACCTCAACGAACACCTGCGCCTCTGCGTCGCCGCCGGCCTGTCGCCAGAAGCGGCGATTACCATGGCGACACTCAATGCGGCAGATTGTTATCACTTCGACGACCGCGGCGCTTTGGCACCGGGCAGGCGGGCGGATATCGTCCTCTTCGAGGATTTAAAGGACTTCAAGGCCCTGGCGACCTTCATTGGCGGCCGTAAAATAGCCGAAAAGGGCCAGTATCTCCCGCCCTTTACGCGGGCTGATTACCGTACTGTCGGCAGTTCCGTCTGCATCGCCGGTTTTTCGGAAGAGAAACTCGTCATGCATTTGACATCGGAACGGGTCCGGACTATCGACATTTTACCTGGCGGCGTCGTCACAGAAAAGGGCGAAGCGCTTATCCAGCGCGATGACTGCGGTGATTTCGTCTACGATCCACAGGCTGATATCATCAAGGTCGCCGTTGTCGAACGCCATCACGGTACGGGCTGTGTCGGCCTGGGACTGCTGCGGGGGTATGGTCTTGAACGAGGGGCTGTCGCCGTGTCGGTAGCTCACGATTCGCACAATATCATCGTTGCCGGTGCGAATAACAAGGACATGGTTGTTGCTGTCAAGGCATTGGAAGGCCAGAAGGGCGGCATGGCCATCGTCCTGGACGGAACGGTCCTGGCATCCATCCCGCTGCCCATTGCCGGCCTCATGAGCGACCAGCCGGCCGCCGCTGTCGATGCAGCTATGGACGAGCTTTACGCCAAGGCCCACCATATCCTGGGTGTCAGCGCTGACGTCGACGTCATCATGACCTTGTGCTTCATGAGCCTGCCCGTCATCCCTAAGCTGAAACTGCTGGATACGGGACTCTTCGACGTCGAAGCTTTCGATTTCGTTCCTGTTGAACTCGATTAGGAATATAGTGAAGGATGCTAACACGTCGAATGGGAACTATGATGCAGAACCATAATAGGGCAGACGTAAAAGGTATTGGCCGATAGCTTGACGGCCATGATATAATTAAAAGTAAAGTATTGTCGTGAGTGGGGAGGAATGTGAACGTTGATGTTTAGCAAAGCCTGTAAGACAAAGATGGCGGGCTTTTTGCTGGCTGTCATGGCCTTGGCACCGGTCCAGGCTATTACGCAGGAAGAAATGGTTTATGACCAGGTCAGTAAGTATATTCGGGGCAGCGATGCTGCGGCCATAGCCAAGGATATTTGTGATGCGTCTTATACGTATGATGTTGACCCGATTCTCGTCGCCGCCGTCTTTACGACAGAAAGCCATTTTGATAATTCTGCCGTCTCCGGCGTCGGTGCCGTCGGCATTGCCCAGCTCATGCCGTCTACGGCGGCATCGCTCAATGTCAATCCTTACAATCGCAGGGAAAACATCTTTGGCGGCGTCAAGTACCTCGGACAGATGGTTGAACGCTACCGCACGTGGGACCGGCCTTTTGTCTATGCTGAAGCGGCGTATAATGCCGGTCCGGGTGCCGTCGACCGGGCCCGGGGAGTGCCGCATTATACGGAGACTATGAATTATGTCCAGACTGTCGAACAGACGCGGCGGGAAATCTGGCGCCTTGCCGGCCATGAAGCCATGGCCCTGAAGCCTTACAAACGGTCGGCGATGACCGGGACGGAAAAGGAAGCCCCTATTTTCCCGAGCTTGAAAGAATGGCATGAACAGCACAGCCAGAAAGCGGCCCCTGTCCAGACCAAGACGACAGTCCGGCCCAAGACGGCCCGCGTAGTCAATTCGGCCCGCAGCCCGCAGCCCGTGGCGTATTGGACGACGTCGCGGCCTTGGGACACGCGGAGCAGTAAAAAATAATATCAAGGAAGGGACCTCGCATCAGCGATTATGCGATCTCCCTTTTTTTACGGCCTCCAGGCCGTAATGGGTGCTAAAAGGAGTTGTGAAATGGAAAAAGAATTGATTCACTTGGAACACGTATCCAAGACCTATGATGGACACAAGGTATTAGATGGCCTTGATCTGACGATCTCTGAAAATGAATTCGTGACCCTCCTAGGTCCCAGCGGCTGCGGCAAGACGACGACGCTCCGCCTCATTGCCGGTTTTGAAACGCCTGATGAAGGGCGTATCCTCTTCGATGGGGCCGATATTACTAAGCTGCCGCCGAACCTGCGCCAAGTCAATACGGTGTTCCAGAATTATTCTCTTTTTTCCCATATGGATGTCGCCGAAAATATCGCTTTCGGGCCGAAAATCCACGGCAAGTCCCGCGATTATATCCGCGATAAAATCCGCTATGCCCTGAAACTGGTCAACCTCGACGGCTACGAACACGCGAATATCGTCGATTTGTCCGGCGGCCAGCAGCAGCGCGTGGCCATCGCCAGGGCCGTCGTCAATGAGCCGCGAGTCCTGCTCCTGGATGAACCCTTGAGTGCGTTGGACCGGAAATTGCGCCGCAGCATGCAGCTGGAACTCATCAAGATCAAAGAAGAACTGGGCATTACTTTTGTCTTCGTCACCCACGATCAGGAAGAAGCCTTGAGTATGTCCGATACGGTCGTCGTCATGAACCAAGGTTATATCCAGCAGATCGGCACACCAGAAAGCATTTATAATGAACCAGAAAACGCTTTCGTCGCCGACTTCATCGGGGACAGCAACATCGTCAATGGCCTCATGGTCCACGATAAGCTCGTGCGCATTGCCGACTATGACTTTGACTGCGTCGATATCGGCTTCGGGACCAACCGGCCTGTCGACGTCCAGATCCGGCCGGAAGACATGGAACTGCGGCCGCCTCGTGACGGCGGTTTCAACGGCATCGTCACTAAGACGATTTTTGAAGGCATGACCTATAACATCACCATCCAGGCGCGGGGCATCGAGTGGCTGGTCAAATCGACGAAGCACTACCAGCCCGGTGACGAAGTCAGCCTCTGGGTAGATCCTTTCAATATCCAGATCATGAATAAACCGGAATCGGAAGACGAAAGGGCGATGGAAAATGATTAATTCAGCAGCGATTCGCAACCTCTTTGCCATGCCTTTCCTAATCTGGGCGGTCTTATTTATCTTCTGTCCTGTCGTGGCGATTGCCTGGTACGGCCTGACCGATGCCCATGGTGCCTTTACCCTGGCCAATATCAGCCTCATCGCCCACTGGGAGTACCTGAAGGCCCTGGAACTGTCCATCGTCCTGGCCCTCATCAGCACGGTCATCTGCCTGGTCGTGGCTTATCCGCTCTGCCTTATCCTGACGGAAAAGAAGCGGGGGAAGGGCTCGCTCCTGTTCCTGCTCTTCGTCCTGCCCATGTGGATGAACTCCCTGTTGACGACCATGGCCTGGCAGACAATCCTGGAAAAGAACGGTATCCTCAACCAGTTCCTGCGCCTCTTGTCCCTGCCTGACGTAAGCCTCATCAACACGCCGGCGGCCATCGTCATCGGCATGATTTACAACTTCCTGCCCTATATGATCCTGCCCCTCTACGTCGCTCTGAGCAAGATCAACGGCAACGTCATCGCCGCGGCCCGCGACTTAGGGGCCAATTCCTGGCAGACCTTCACCAAGGTCATCCTGCCCTTGTCCCTGCCTGGCGCCATCAGCGGCATCACCATGGTCTTTATTCCGTCGCTGACGACGTTCTTCATCAGCGGCCTCTTAGGGGGCAATAAGATCCTGCTCATCGGCAACATCGTCGAACAGGAATTCACCATGGCCTATGACTGGCATCTGGGCAGCGGCCTGTCCCTGGTGCTCATGGTCTTCATCATCGTCAACATGGTCGTGACGGCTTATTTCGACCGCAGCGAAGGGCAGGTGAAGAAGTGATGGAAAAAGTGAAGAAACTCTACGTCGCCCTGGTCGTCCTCTTCCTCTACGCGCCCATCGGTGTCCTCGTGGCCCAGTCCTTCAACGCCAGCCGTTACCGCGGCCACTGGACGGGCTTTACCCTGCAATGGTACGGCGAGTTATTCCAGAATGAAGGCATCCTTGACGCCTTGCAAAATACCATTACCATCGGTCTCTCGTCGGCGGCCATCGCCACGGTCCTGGGCCTTCTCACCTGCATGGCCCTGCGCGGCATGGGCCGCAAGCAGCGGTCGGTCTATCTCGGCGTGGCTAGTATGCCGCTGCTCAATGCGGACATCGTCACCGGGATTTCCTTGATGCTCCTCTTTTTAGGCATGGGCCTGCGCCTGGGCTACGGGTCCATCCTCATGGCCCACGTCGTCTTCAACCTGCCGTACGTCATCTTGTGCATCATGCCCCAGTTCCTGTCGCTGGACCGCAGCTGTTATGATGCCGCCCGCGACCTGGGCGCGACGCCGTTCGTCGCATTCCGCCGCGTCGTCCTGCCGGAACTGCGGCCCAGTCTCCTGGCGGGCTTCATGCTGGCCTTCACCATGTCGGCCGACGACTTCATCATTACGCACTTCACCAAAGGGGCCGGCATCGATACGCTGCCGACGGAAATCTATGCCGAACTGAAATTGGGCATCCATCCGGAAATGTATGCCCTTTCGACGCTCGTATTCGTCTTCGTCCTGGTCTTCGCCGTCCTGCTCATCGTCAACCGCCGGCGCCTGGCCCTGGGTCGGAACTGGTAGGAAAGGGGAAACGCTATGAAATATATCCGCATGATCCTCCTCGGTCTCTGCTGTATCCTGGCCCTGAGCGGCTGTGGCTTCTTTGACAGCGAAGAAGACGAGGACAACGTGGTCTATGTCTATAACTGGGGCGATTACGTCGACCCGGATACGCTCAAGCAGTTCGAAGAAGAAACGGGCATCCGCGTCGTCATGGACGAATTCGATACCAACGAGAGCATGTATCCTCTGGTTGCGGCCGGGGCCGAACACTATGATGTCATCTGCCCATCGGACTACATGATCCAGAAGATGATCCACAATGATCTTTTGCAGCCTCTCGATTATTCCCAGCTGCCCAACGCCCGTCAGTACGTAGGCAAACAATTCTGGACCCAGTCCGAGTCCTTTGACCCGGGCAACCGCTATGCCGTCCCTTATTGCTGGGGCACAGTCGGCATCGTCTACAATCGGACCATGGTCGATGAACCTGTCGACAGCTGGTCTATCCTTTGGAACGAGAAATATAAGAATGAAATCATCATGCAGGATTCGCCGCGCGATTCCTTCATGGTCGCCTTGAAGCGCCTGGGCTATTCCCTGAACACGACGGATCCTCAGCAGATCAAAGAAGCCCGGGATATGCTCATCGCCCAGAAACCCCTGGTCCAGGCCTATGGCATCGATGACGTCAAGGACAAGCTCGTCTCCGGCGAAGCGGCCATGGGCGTCGTCTTTTCCGGTGAAGCCCTGCGCATGATCCTGGAAAACAGGGATCTGGAATACGTCATCCCCAAAGAAGGGACCAACCTCTGGATCGACTCGTGGGTCATTCCCAAGAATGCCGAACACGTCGAAAATGCCCATAAATTCATCGACTTCATGAGCCGTCCCGACATCGCCTTGAAGAACTTTGAATACCTGACCTATTCGACGCCGAATACGGCTGTGCCGGCCATGGAAGAAGACGAAGATTATAAAGATAACCCAGTCGTCTTCCCGCCGGAAGAAGCGTATGCCGGTCAGGAAACATACAAGTATTTAGGTGAAGAAGGGGATAAACGTTATAATGATGAATGGATTCAAGTAAAAGTATGGTAATTTTTTTAACGAATTCGCTTTGTAAACATAAAAATGTGTTGTATAATGAGCCCAAGTTCAGGAAAGAACCAATGAAGGTCTGTTTCGTCATGATTGTTATCATGATGGGACAGACCTTTTTCACGTGGAGTGTCTTGTATTGGGGGTGAGGCTATGGCAGAGACGAAACCGCTGATTTTCAACGTACAGAAATTTTCCGTTCACGATGGGCCAGGGATACGGACGACGATTTTTTTCAAAGGGTGTCCCTTGGCTTGCCCGTGGTGCCATAATCCCGAAAGCCAGCGCTTTGAGGCCGAGACGATGGCTTCCTTTATGATATGAAACTCTTTGACGACGAACGCCATCGGCAGTATATGGGACAGGGCAATAAACAGATACTGGCAAATTTAAAGCGCCTCAGCGACGCCGGCGCCGTCCTCTATTTGCGGCTTATCATGGTAGACGGCGTTAATACCGACGGGGACCGGGATATCCGGCCTTTTCAGGACTGGCTCCAGGCACAGCAGATTCGTGTGGAAATGATTCACCTCCTGCCGTATCATGAACTGGGGCGCCATAAATATGAAGCCCTGCAACGGCCGTTCCAGCTGTTCCGTCATCACCGGCCCGAAAGGCCTGGCTTGCCTGGCGGCGCTGGTTCGGTCGTACTTTACCATGGACGGTCATCACATCCAGTTCAACGTCGTCGATAGAGAAACGCTCCTCGATGCCCAGCGCCACCCGGAACAATACGAAAACCTCATCGTCCGCGTCGCCGGTTACAGCGATTACTTCAACAATCTGGACAAAGCCTTGCAGGACGAAATCATCAACCGTACCGAACAGCGCTTCGGAGCATAAAAAAGGACTGTCGCACGAAGGTTTCCATCATGCGAAGACGGGCGCCCCTATAGAGCTTTTACGGAATCCCCACAACGAATGGTAGGGGCTCGCACGTGGCGAGCCCGTCCAGAATATGTGTGCTTTCCCAGCCAGTTTGCTGAGGCAATCATCCCCATACCCAGTGGCGCCCCACGTAAAAAGGCGCTGTCTTCAGCGACAGCGCCTTTTTGAATATTAAATTTGTAGTTTGCCGTACGGAGCGTTCACGAGGTTCGCAGCGGGGTACTATTCAAATGCTTTGCCTGTGAGCATTTCGTAAGCTTCTTTGTATTTGGCAATGGTCTTGTCGATGACATCCTGGGGCAGGAGATAATCGCTGTCCGGGTTGGCTTTGAGCCAGTCACGGACGAACTGTTTGTCATACGAAGGCTGGCTCTGGCCGGCTTTGTAGCCTTCAAGGGGCCAGAAGCGGGAGCTGTCCGGTGTGAGCATTTCGTCGCCTAAGATGATATTGCCTTTTTCGTCGAGGCCGAATTCAAATTTCGTGTCGGCAATGATGATGCCTTTGGAAAGGGCGTATTCGGCGCATTTTTTATAAAGGGCAAGCGTATAATCGCGGATTTTTTCTGCGTATTCCTTGCCTTTTCCCGGGAAGGTCTTGTCGATGAAAGCGGCCCCTTCTTCGAGGGACACGTTTTCGTCGTGGTCACCGAGTTCAGCTTTCGTGCTCGGCGTGAAGATTGGTTCCGGGAGTTTTTCTGATTCTTTAAGGCCTGCCGGCAGTTTGATGCCGCAAACGGTACCATTCTTCTGATAGCTTTCCCAGCCGCTGCCGGTGATGTAGCCGCGGACGATACATTCCATGGGGATCATCGTCAGCTTCTGGCATTTCATGCTGTTGCCGATGAACTGTTCCTGCTGGAAGAATTCCGGCATGTCAGCGTTGTCGACGGAAATCATGTGGTTCGGGATGATATCCGACGTCATATCGAACCAAAACTTGGACATCTGCGTGAGGATGGCGCCCTTTTTGGTGATCTTGTTCTTGAGGATGTGGTCGAAAGCGGAGATGCGGTCCGTTGCGACCATGATAATGCTGTCACCTGCGTCATAGACTTCGCGTACTTTACCGGATTTAAAAGGGGTGTATTCTTTCATCTTGTCTGGCCTCCATGATTCAGAATTTATTTTATTATGGTAGAACAGTATTATCATAGCATATTTGGGGGAAATAAAAAAGGTTTTGTCGCAGGACGACAAAACCTTTTATGACTTATTGCAAATAGTAGGTCAAGTTGACGCTTTGGCTGAGGGTATTGGTACCGGCTTCGACCGGTGTCGAGTCGCCTTCCATCTTGTTGACGGACCGCAGACTCAGGGCAGCGCCGTAGACGCGGTTGTACGACGGACTCGTGCCAGAAATGTCGATTTCCTTGACGGCACCGAGCTGGCTGCCGGCGGCTTCAGCTGCAGCCTGGGCGGCGCGCTGACCGTTGTGGACCGCTTCTTTGATCAGGTTTTCTTTAATCTGGTCGGCGTGTTCATTAGTGAAACGGACGTTGTTGATTTGGTTGGCACCGAGACTGCCGGCCTTATTGATGACCTGTGATACCATCGTGAGGTCCGTCAGTTTGACTTCTAGGCTGTTGGTCACGGTATACGACGTGACTTTCTGGCCTTTCATGTCATAATTCGGCGACATATAGAACCCCGTCGTCTTCATGTTTTCTGCTGGGATACCCATGGCCTTCAAGGCATTCGTGACCTGGTTCATGGCCAGATTGTTCTTGATACGGGCTTGCTGGGCATCAGCGTCGGTGCTGGTCGTACCGATGGTGACATACGCCGTATCTGGAGCGACTTCCTGCTGGGCGTAGCCCGTGACGGTGACGACAGACGGTTCCGGGCCGGATGCCAGGGACTGGGGAGCAGCCATCACCAGGGACGACGCCAGCATAGCAGCGACGGCAAGGCTTTTCAAGGGTTTATATTTCATAAGTAAGACCTCCTTTTTAAGATGTCCTTATTATACCACAACGGGATGATGTACGTCTATAACGGGATGATGTACGTCTATGTAGAACAAATCGGCAAAATTGTCTATGCTAAATATTACAAAAGTGTTGCATTTTTTTTCGCAGCGTACTATAATAACCAAAGATACATAGAAAAAGCTAGGGGAGCCTTCGGGCTGAGAAAAGTGACGGATTACACTTGACCCTTTACCTGATGCGGATCATGCCGCCGTAGGGAAGCTTTACGGGATTATAAAGCTCACCTGCGGAGGACCGCTAGGCGAGCTTTTTTTATTGCATTAGGATTATTTTTAGATAGGAAGGATGTTTGTAATGGATTACACAACACAGATGGACGCTGCTCGCAAAGGCATCGTCACGCCGCAGATGAAAATCGTCGCTGAAAAGGAACACATGCCTGTTGAAAAGCTCATGGCCCTCGTCGCCAGTGGCAAAGTCGCTATCCCGGCCAACAAAGTACACACCAGCCTGTCGCCGGAAGCCGTCGGCCAGGACTGCCGTACTAAAATCAACGTCAACCTCGGCGTTTCTCCGGAACACAACAACCACGAAGAAGAACTGCAAAAAGTCCAGAACGCTATCGACATGAAAGCCGAAGCCATCATGGACTTGTCCAACTTCGGCAAAACCCGCGATTTCCGCCGCAAACTCGTCAAGATGTCTACTGCTATGATCGGCACCGTTCCTATGTACGATGCTGTCGGCATGCTGGAAAAGGACTTGAAAGACATTACTGTCGATGAATTCTTCTCCGTCGTCGAACAGCACGCTGAAGACGGCGTCGACTTCATGACTATCCATTGCGGCATGAACCGCAAGACCGCTCAGCGCATCAAAGACAATCCGCGTCTGACCAACGTTGTTTCACGCGGTGGCTCGCTGCTCTTCGCCTGGATGGAAATGAACAACCAGGAAAATCCGTTCTACGAATACTACGACCGTCTCCTCGACATCTGTGAAAAATATGATGTCACCTTGAGTCTCGGCGACGCCTGCCGTCCGGGCTGTACCCATGATGCTACCGATGCCGCTCAGATCGAAGAACTCATTACGTTGGGCGAATTGACCAAACGTGCTTGGGCCCACAACGTCCAGGTCATGATTGAAGGTCCGGGCCACATGGTCCTCAACGAAATCGCAGCCAACATGAAAATTGAAAAACGCCTGTGCCATGGCGCTCCGTTCTACGTCCTCGGACCTTTGGTCACGGATATTGCACCGGGCTATGACCACATCACCAGCGCCATCGGCGGTGCCATTGCTGCATCGTGCGGTGCCGACTTCCTTTGCTATGTCACTCCGGCTGAACACCTGCGCCTGCCGAGCGTCGACGACGTTAAAGAAGGCATCATCGCTGCCCGCATTGCCGCTCACGCTGCTGACTTGGTCAAAGGCATCCCGGGTGCCCAGGAATGGGATGACGCCATGAGCAAAGCTCGTGTCGACGTCGACTTCGACAAGATGATTTCCTTGTCCATCGATCCGGAAAAAGCCCGCCGCTACTACGAATCGAGCAAGCCGGAATGTGAAGGCACGTGCACTATGTGTGGCAAGATGTGCCCGGCTCGTACGATGAAACGCATCCTCGCCGGAGAAGACGTTTCTATCCGCTAGGCTCCAACCTAAAATTTACCTCATAGATACTGAAAAAAGGCTCGTCGCCATAGGACGGGCCTTTTTCAGAATGTTTTTCAGAATGTCAAAGGGCAAGCCTGTAAAAGACACTGGCTAGGTCTGCATCGATGTTGTATAATAGAGACTGGATTTGTAAAGAAAGGATAGAACATACATGATTACACGTAACCAGATTATTCATTATACATCGGATGAACTCATCCGGGTATCTATTGCCTTGACGACGGGTATCGTTGAAAAGGCACGGCAGCGCCATAATTTGTCGCCTGTCGCTAGTGCGGCCCTGGGCCGGACGATGACCGGGGCGGCGCTTTTAGCTGGCGATTATAAGAACCATGAAGGCGTTTCCTTAAAGGTCGCCGGCGACGGGCCATTAGGCGCCGTCCATGCGGACTGCTTCGATACGAATAAGCTCCGCGGCTATGTGGATAATCCCCAGGTCGACCTGCCGCTGAAGGCCAATGGCAAGCTTGATGTCGCTGCCGGTGTTGGCCAGCACGGCCAGCTGACGGTGACGCGGTTCACGCCGGAAAAGACGACCTATACGAGTCAGGCTGATTTAGTGTCCGGCGAAATCGCTGAAGATATCGCTTATTATCTGTTCACATCGGAACAGGTACCATCGACAATCAGTTTGGGCGTCCTGGTCAGCCAGGATTACACTATTGCTGCAGCCGGCGGTTTCCTTGTCCAAGCCCTGCCGGGCGCGAAGGATGAAGACCTGGCCCGTGTCGAAGCCAATATCACCCAGGTCGGTGCGTTGACGACGTATTTGCAGGACCATCCGAATGGGGAAGGCCTCATCGATATCATCCTCAGCGGCATGCATTTCAAGGAACTCTACCGTCAGAATTTGTACTGGCGTTGCACGTGCTCGCGCCAGCGCTTTGAAAATGCCCTGTTGTCCCTGCGCCAGGAAGATAAGGAAGCACTTTTGAAGGACCCGCAGGTAGAAATGACTTGCCAGTATTGCGGGGCTAAATACGTCTTGTCTCACGACGAACTGGCAGCATTATATGAAGCGGCTGCTCAAGGCCATAAGAAAAATTAATTTCCCGAAGGAGGTTTTACGATGGGACTCATTGCCATCATCGGCGGTACCGGTGTCTGCGACCCGAAGATTTTGTCCAATGTCCATGAAGACTATATGGATACGTTTTACGGGACCATCCATTATTGGCAGGGGACGTATAAAGACAAAGGCCTTGTCTTTTTGCCCCGCCACGGGCGGAATCATTCCATTCCGCCGCACCTCATCAATTACCGGGCCAATATCTTGGGCCTGAAGCGTCTGGGCGTTACGGCTATCTTGTCGACGACGGCTGTCGGTTCCCTGAACCGCGAAGACAAGCCGGGCGATTTCGTCCTGCCCGACCAGTTTTTGGATTTCACCAAGTGCCGTCATACATCGTTCTTCGATGGCGGTGAAAATGGCGTCGTCCACGTTGATATGACCGAACCGTACTGCCCGACCCTGCGCCAGACGGTAGCCGCTGCGGCTCAAGCGCTCGGTGGCTATACGCTCCACGACAAGGGAACCTATGTCTGCACCGAAGGGCCCCGCTTTGAGACACCTGCCGAAATCAAGATGTATGAAAAGCTCGGCGGCGATTTGGTCGGTATGACCAACGTCCCCGAAGTCTGCTTGGCCAGGGAAGCGGAAATCTGCTATGCGACGATTTCCATGGTCACTAATTTTGCCGCCGGCATTTCTCCGACGCCGCTTACTCATGAAGAAGTTGTCGAAGCGATGGCAGACAATTCCCAGCGCCTGCAGCAGCTCATCCTGAAGAGCATCGAATTATATGATAATGGCGACTGCGCCTGCCGCCATACCTTACAGGCTTACGGAGGGTTCACGGTATAATGGATACATTGCGTTGGCAAGCCGGTACGCTGTTCCTGCTGGATCAGACGAAGCTGCCTTTTGAAGAAATTTATCGGCCCTGCCATTCTTGGCAGGACGTGCGCCAGGCTATTTCCGTCCTGGCCGTCCGCGGGGCTCCGGCTATCGGTGTCGCTGCGGCTTATGCCGTCGTCCTGGCGGCGCGGTCTTTGTGTCAAAATGGTGGGGATACGCCCTTTTTGACAGCCCTCGAAGCCATCTGCCAGGACCTCGATGCCGCCCGTCCGACGGCGGTCAACCTGCACTGGGCGTTGACCCAGATGATGGCTTGTGCCCGCCAGCATGAAGCGGACGGAGCCGAAGCGGTGACGGCGGCCTTGGAAGAAAAGGCTGTCGCCATTCATGAAGCCGATGTGGCCATCAATACGGCCATGGCCCGGTTCGGTGCAGACGAGCTGGAACAACTGGGCCATCCCTTGACGCTGCTCACGCACTGCAACGCCGGGGCTCTGGCTACGGCTGGCGTCGGCACCGCCTTGGGCGTCATCCGCGAACTCCATCGCCGGGGCCTGGTGTCCATGGTCTATGCCGATGAAACGCGGCCCCTCTTGCAGGGCGCCCGCTTGACGGCTTTTGAACTCATGGCCGACCATATTCCGGTGACGCTCATTACCGATAACATGGCTGCCTGGACCCTCAAGACCAAAGGCGTCGATGCCATTATCGTCGGTGCCGACCGCATTGCGGCTAATGGCGATACGGCCAATAAGATTGGGACTTACGGGTTATCCCTGATGGCACGGGAACTCGCGATTCCCCTGTACATTGCGGCACCGGCTTCAACTTTTGATTTGTCTATTACTGACGGCAGTCAGATACCCATTGAAGAACGGAATCACGATGAAGTCCGTTCTTTCCGGGGTGTGGCGGCAGCCCTCCCCGAAACGCCCGTCTTTAATCCCGCCTTCGATGTGACGCCTCATGAAAATATCCGCGCCATCGTGACGGAAAAGGGCATTATCCACCGGCCGGATGCCGTATCCGTACCGGCGTTTTTCCAACACTAATTCATTATAGAAAGAGGTCTTATTCATATGGAATCTATTATTCGCGATATTAAGTTAGCTAAAAGCGGTCATGAAAAAATCAGCTGGGTCGATCGTCATATGCCGGCCCTCAATGCTATTGGCGACAAATTGAAAGCCGATCAGACCTTTAAGGGCAAAACGATTTGCGTCAGTGTCCATCTGGAAGCCAAGACGGCTTATTTGGCCGAAGTCCTTCATCGGGCCGGTGCCAACGTCATCGTTACCGGCAGCAATCCCTTGTCTACGCAGGACGACGTCGCTGCCGCTCTCGTCGAAGATGGCCTGACTGTCTATGCTTGGTATGGCGCAACCGATGAAGAATACTTTGATTTCCTCAATAAATCCCTGGACCATCATCCGGACATCATCATCGATGACGGCGGCGACCAGGTCCATCTCCTGCATACGACGCGGGCCGATGCCATGGAAAACCTCCTCGGCGGCACGGAAGAAACGACGACCGGTGTCAATCGTCTCCACGGCCTCGACAAAGCTGGCGAATTGAAGTTCCCTATGGTCGCAGCTAACGATTCGTATTGCAAATACCTCTTCGACAACCGTTATGGTACAGGCCAGTCTACGTGGGATGGCATCATGCGCACGACGAACTTGACCGTCGTCGGCAAGAAAGTCGTCGTCGCTGGCTATGGCTGGTGCGGCAAGGGCTGCGCTATGCGCGCGAAAGGCTTGGGCGCTCATGTCATCGTCACGGAAGTTGACCCGATTAAAGCAATCGAAGCCGTTTTCGACGGTTTTGAAGTCATGCCCATGGCAGAAGCAGCAAAAGTCGGCGATATCTTCGTCACCCTCACTGGCGACAAGGACGTCATCCGCGGCGAACATATGAAGAATATGAAAGACGGCGTCGTCCTGGCCAATGCCGGTCATTTCGACGTAGAAATCAACAAACCTGAATTGGAAGCCCTGTCTGTCCGTCATTTTGAAGCCCGTCACAACATCGAAGGCTATGAACTTCCGAACGGCCATGTCATCAATCTCCTGGCAGAAGGCCGCTTGGTCAACTTAGCTGCCGGCGACGGTCATCCGGCTGAAATCATGGACTTGTCTTTTGCTGTCCAGGCCCTGGCTGCCAAATACATCCTCGAACACCATGCCGAATTGGGCAACCACGTCTATGTCCTGCCTCATGAAATCGATACGGAAATCGCCAAGATTAAACTGGCTTCCATGGGCTATGCCATCGACACGCTCAGCGAAGAACAGCGTAAATACTTGAATCTCGACTAAGAACCAGGAGGGGAAACGATGAAAAAACTGATTCAGCACGTAGCCCTCTACCAGGACCACCGCGTCTTAGAAGGACAGAATATCGCCATCGACGGCTCGCGCATCACGGGCTTTCCCGAAGCGCCGAAGACGGCTGAGTACGATGAAGTCATTGACGGCAAGGGGATGCTGGCCCTGCCGGGCTTCGTCAATACCCATAATCATGTCGCTATGACGGTCTTCCGCAGCTATGCTGACGATATGCAGCTCATGGACTGGCTGGAAAAGAAAATCTGGCCGGCTGAAGCCAAATTGACGGATGATGTCATTTATGCCCAGTCCATGTTGGGCATTGCTGAAATGATTCGTTGCGGAACGACGGCGTATGCTGACATGTACGATCACATGGACCAGGAAGCCCGCGCCGTCGAAGAATCGGGAATCCGCGCCTGCTTGTGCCGCGGCAGTATCGGCATCGGGCCGAATGCCCAGGCCGGCCTCGATGAAAACCGCCAGCTCTTCCTCGACTGGCACGGCAAAGCCGATGGCCGCATTACTGTCATGATGGGGCCTCATGCGCCGTATACGTGCCCGCCCGATTATCTCCATAAATTCGTCGACCAGGCCCGGGAATTGGGGGCAGAAATCCATATCCACCTCAGCGAAACCAAAGGGGAAGTCGAAAACATCAAGCAGCAATACGGCAAGTCGCCGATTGCCTTGATGGATGAAATCGGCGTACTGGATTGCGGCTGCCTGGCTGCTCACTGCGTCTGGGTCGATGATGACGATATGAACATCATGGCAGAAAAGCACGTACGCGTCGCCCATAATCCGGGCAGCAACCTCAAGCTGGCCAGCGGCGTCGCACCGGTGCCCAAGATGCTGGCTAAAGGCATCACTGTCGGCCTTGGCACCGACGGGGCATCGAGCAACAACAACCTGGACATTGTCGAAGAAATGCGCCTGGCTACGCTCATCCACAAGGCCCATACCCTGGACCCCTTGGTCATCCCAGCTGAAACAGCCATCAATATGCTGACTGAAGGCGGTGCCAAGTGCTTGGGCTATACGGACGTAGGCAAACTGGAAACAGGTTATAAAGCCGACATCACCCTCGTCGACCGCGAAGGCCTGCACTGGTATCCTAAGAACGATACCTTGAGCCTCATGGCCTACAGTGCCAATAGCATGGACGTCGACACAGTCCTGGTCAATGGGGAAGTCCTCTTACGCCATAAAGAATTCACCAAACTGGACATCGAAAAGATCAAAGCCGAAGCCGAACGGACCCGGAAGAAACTCTTTGCACAGATTTAGTTCGTGGTTCGTGGCTAGTGGCTCGTAGTTCGTAGGAATCGTCCCCAAGGGCAGCCCGCTTGTGGGAATCTCGGAATACAGTCTGTCACTAACAACCAGCCACTAACTGCTAACCCCTTAAAAAGGCGCTGTCGCATGAAGACAGCGCCTTTTTTTTGCCCATACCTGTAATAAATTACAGTGTATTTATTTTTTATGTTTAGTAAAATGATAGTAAGGATAAATGCTTATGGATTTTTGAACGTGAAAAATAAGGAGGACACCCATGGATAACAGCAGAATCAATGTCAGGGCTTTTATCGCCCCTGGACTTGCCTGGGTGGCAGGGTTGATGCTTATCGTCATTTTTGCACCTACGACGGAAGAGTTGAACGGCATGGTTGGGTTGGGATTTCTCGTTCTGTGCATAGCTACTATCTGGAACCTTTATGTGTTCTATGAGGAATACGATCGGATTGGGAAAGAATGGCCGTTTTTTCTGGACAGCTTGTTTCCCCATTATCCGGTCGTGCCGGATAGTGATGAGCTGTCACAGAGACTGAGCGGATTCCGCCGAAGCCTCAGCGATTATTTATCAAGCGACCGGCCAGAACAGAATAGTGATCTTCAGAACTATGCGTCTCAACTGATGTGGCATAGTGCGGCGCTGCAGAAAAAGCGTCTGCTGAAAAACAAGCTGACTCTTGAGATGGATTCTGTGCGCAGGGCCTATTCCGGTAGGCATACCTGCGTCAGGAAAGACAGCTATTTTGACGGACGATATCAGGTAAAGGACATTTACGAGGAAATCGAAGCCGTCAGAACCTTTAAACAGGGTGGCAGCCTTATCAAACGCATCAGGGACAATGAGGTGGCTCATTTCACCCTGCTTTCTGCCAAACCGGTCGGCGGTGACAGGGTTACTTGTCCCTCTTGTGGGAATACGACTACCCGAGAGAACCTTCTGGACGGCTGTGATTACTGCGGCACAAAATTTACCGTCGAGGATATGGAAAACAGGGTCGACAGTTTCGGATTACGACGGGATTTCCGTACCAGTCAAAGCAAAAAGAATGCTGTTAGGGAACTGATATATCCATGGACGACGCTGATTATGATGATGCCTTTGATTTACTTTGGATTTATCGGCATGTTTGTCTATGCCGATGAGACGAACATTTTCCTGAAGCTGGTCGGAGGAATTTTTATTGCCGGTCTGTTTGGCCTCCTCGGGTGGTGCTTCAAGTCGATATTCGTGATGCTGATGTTGCCCATCGGGCTCCTGGTCAGTACTTTCTCAGAGGTCATGAATCGAAGAATGATCTACCGCCGAAAGGGAGAAGAGGCACAAGAGAAGCGGATGGCCGACCAGGTCCGAAAGACAGATTCCCTTTTCTCGCTGCAGAGCTTCTTCGGCGGCATCCAGAATAAGCTTTCTGCTATCCATTACGCCGATTTTCCCAAGGAAATCAATGCCTTTTCCGAAAAGGATCTGTCTTCACTGATAGAAAAATATAAGAATGTCGTGGACGTGGATATCCAAAAGCTCAAGATGGAATCCTATCGTCTGGAAGAAAAGCTGCAGAGGGCAGAGGTCAGCGCCGAACTTCGCCTTCTCGAATTGCAGGGCCGCAAAATCAAAGCGCGGAGGGAAACACTGAAGCTCAGGATGATCAAAGATGCCAACTGCAAGACCCAGGCCGTATGCGGCGCTTCTGTGATGCGGTGCCAGGGCTGCGGCGCCAGCCTTTCGCTGATGGATGGTAAGACCTGCAGTTACTGCGGAAGAAATCTGGATCTGAAAGCATACGATTGGGTAATCGATAGCTATGACATAATTTAATTTATAGTTTGTAGTTTGCAGAAAATGGGGCTGTCGTGCGACAGCGCCTTTTTTTTGCCCATACCTGTAATAAATTACAGTGTATTTATTTTTTATGTTTAGTAAAATGATAGTAAAGATAAATGCTTATGGATTTTTGAACATAGAAAATAAGGAGGGCAGCGTCATGAAAGGAAAAAAGGGTTGGAAGCAGAGGGCCTGTCTGTGTCTGATGGTTTTTCTCATCGGCCTGTCCGGACTGGCTGGCGCTTCCAGCAGAGATGATATCTATAGGGAGGAACTGGATATCCTGTATGCCATGGTCCAAAGTGGCAGCAGCTATATTCTCTTCGGTGAGGAACGGGACGACCTGATGGCCGTCTGGGAAGGCGTGCGGGATCTGTCCTCGGAACAGGGGCTGGAAGCGGTGAAGTACCAGCTGCTGGACTGCAACGGAGACGGGAAGCCGGAACTGCTGATCGGTCAGGACAACCGGCTCACTAACCTGTTCACCATCCGGGACGGCCAGCTCCATCAGGTGTTCAGCGGCTTTTACCGGAACGCCTGGTATTATCTGGGGAACGGACGATTTCTGAACCAGGGGTCCGGGGGTACGGGGATTACCATACTGGGAGAATACCGTCTGGACAGCGACGGGAACCTGGTGTGCGAAAGCTATTATTTTACCCACTGGGATCCGGCTATGGAAAAAGAGGAAGTTTACTGGAATACTGTGGGAGTCCCGGACCGGGCCCGGTCGAAGAAACTGGCCATGAATCCGGCTCAGTTCCAGGAACTCCAGAAAAAACGGAAGGACAAGGTTGAAAGGCTGTCCTGGCAGTCCCTGGCCCGATACGGCCAAGGGGGCGTGATACTGTCCCTGACCCAGTCCGGTGAGGGGGGAGAACCCCTGCTGGTGGTGATCCCCAGAGAGACGCTGGAAGATGTGCACCTGCTCACCCTCCAGGCGGTGGATGTCAGTGACAGCGGTCAGGTTACCTGGCAGGTGGAAAAAGACGAATCCCTAGGGAAGCTGGAAGCGGGTACCCGGTACCATTTCTCCATGGCCCTGGAAGGGACGGCCCGGGTTACGGCCCTTTCCTATTATGATCGGGAAGGCTATCACCGGAAGATTCTCCAGATCAGCGGAGAAGACGGGCGTCTGGTGGTGCAGGAGAAATAGTGCAAGCTGCTTTCTCGGATATCCTGAACGGCTTGATGATCATTCCGGACCTTATTAAGCCTTGCAAGTTCACCCTTTCCTTGTATAATGGAAGTATAGATTTCCGTTACAGGGGAAGGGTGATTGTTATGAACATGAAGAAAAAAGCAGCCGCTGCCTGTGTGGCAGTCATGGCCGCAGTTTCACTGCCTATGGGCATCGTGCCGGTCCAGCCGGTCCAGGCTGACCTCATTACCGATGTCATCGGCGGCCTCCAGGTGAAATCGGCCTTGAGCAAGCAGATCAAGCACTATGACACGACCAAAGAAGGACAGAGCGAGATTTACCAGTCCGTCACCAAGCAGACCGGCGTCCTCCATAATGAGTATTACAATGAACGTCTGGCGTCTATCATGAACCGCCTCAGCGCCAGTATCGCCCAGACGGACTCCAGTATCAAGGCTTTGCCCTACCGCTGGTATGTCAGCCCGGATACGACGTTCAACGCGGCCTGCACTATGGGCCATGTCATGATTGTCAATAAGGGTATGTTCGACCTGGTCAGCAACGATGATGAAATCGCCGTCGTCTTAGGCCATGAAATGGGCCACGGCCAGAAGCATCACGTCGCCAATTCGACGCAGAAGAAGGTCAACGTCGAAATCGGCAAGATGGTCCTGGCTGACACGATTGGCGGTTCCGGCCTGAACAGCCTTATCCTCGACACGGTCAGCAATCAGATTGAGACGGTCCATATCGACCGGGCTGCCGAATGGGAAGCGGATAACCTGTCCTTCGGCTATATCACCCGGGCCGGCTATAATCCCGGCGCGACGGCCGCTATCTGGCAGCGGGTCATGGAAAAATATGGCGACAACACGAGCGACTTCGTCGGTGAAATCTTCTCGCCGTCGGACCATCCATCTCATCAGGAACGGCGCGACAGTTATGCTAAAAAGCTCTATGAAATGAGCGGCAAGCATGCCAGCGTCAAAGACGGTACAGTCTACGTCAATGGCAAGAAATTCATCAAGCCTGCCGCCACGTACAGCATGAGCAGTGCCGAACGGTCCTATTTCGTCCTGGGCAATCTGGCTGCCGCGTATCAGAACGGCCACAGCAAGCAGCCGGCTACGGCTTCCGGCGGTACGCTCTACTTAGGGCCGCAGAACATCATGACGCCGGTCAACGGCGATCCGTCGGCAGAAGAACTGGCAGCGCAGCTCAATAAAATCAAATAATGATTGAACAGCATAACTAAAGGCAAAATGGCCGTGTGCTATGTATATTTTATATCTATCACCTGTAGTAAAATACAGGTGATTTTTTTTTGAAATAAGCTATCCTATAAGCAAGAAAAGAATTTTACAAGAATCGTTACGAAAAGGAGGTAGTCTTATGGGTTTGATCAAAGCGGCAATGGGAGCAGCCGGCGGTGTCCTGGCTGACCAGTGGAAGGAATTTTTCTATTGTGACAGTATGTCCCCTGATATCCTCATGATGAAAGGGCAGAAACAGACGAGTTCGCGCGGTCGCAGTTCCAATACGAGCGGCGAAGATAATATCATTTCCAATGGCTCGAAAATCGCCGTCAACAATGGCCAGTGCATGATGATCGTCGAATCGGGCAAGGTCGTCGACGTCTGCAATGAACCGGGCGAATATATCTACGATATGTCGACAGAACCATCTATCTTTACGGGAGACCTCGAACAGGGGCTCCGGGATATGTGGGGCCAGATGAAGGAACGCTTCACCTTTGGCGGCGATACGGGCAAGGACCAGCGGGTCTACTACTTCAACATGAAAGAGCTCATCGGCAATAAGTACGGCACGCCGCAGGAAGTCCCGTTCAAGATGAAAGACCCCGATACGGGCCAGATTCTCTTGATCCGCCTGCGCTGTTTTGGCGAATATAGCTATCGCATCGTCGACCCGGTCCTGTTCTATACCAACGTAGCGAGCAACGTCGCCGACCGGTATGAACGCAGCCAGATCGACAGCCAGCTGAAATCGGAACTGCTCAACGCCCTGCAGCCGGCCTTCGCCAAGCTCAGTGCCCAGCGTATCGACTACGTCGAACTGCCGGGGCGGACCTTTGAAATCGCCGACGCCCTGAATGAAGTCCTGTCCAAGCGCTGGCGGGAACTGCGCGGCCTGGAAATCGTATCCTTCGGCATCAACAGCATCAAGGCCAATGAAGAAGATGAAGCGAAGATCCAGAAAGTACAGATGGGCAAGACCCTGTCGGATCCGTCGCTGGCTATGGGTGCCATGGCCGATGCCACCAGCGATTCCCTGCGCATGGCGGCCCAGAATGAAGGCGGTGGCGGCGCGGCTTTCGGCTTCATGAATATGAATATGGCCGGCAATGCCGGTGCCGGCATGTATCAGCAGATGGCTCAGCAGCAGGAGCTGATGGAACGGCGGCAACGACTGATGGACCATCAGCAGTTAGAAGCTGAAATGGCCCGAGTGAAGGCCGAAGCAGAACGGGTCGTAGCCGCGCAGGCAGGCAGCTGGACCTGCCCGCAATGCGGCACGGCAAACCTGGGCAAATTCTGCCTGAACTGCGGCACGAAGAAACCGGAACCCAAGCCGGCCGATACGTGGGACTGCGACTGCGGCCAGACTGGCAATACGGGGAAATTCTGTATGAACTGCGGTAAGGCCAAGCCCGAAGGGAAAGCGCCGGAAGCGGGTTGGACATGTCCCAAGTGCGGCGCTGTCAATCAGGGCAAGTTCTGCATGGAATGTGGGACTCAGAAGCCGGCTGACGCACCGCTCTTCAAGTGCGACAAGTGCGGCTGGCAGCCGCCGGATCCGCATCATCCGCCGAAATTCTGCCCTCAGTGCGGCGATCCTTTCGACGAGCACGATCAACAATAGCGTAAGAAATGAGGTGAGCTTATGGCCAATACTTCCGTAGGCTATAAATGCCCGAACTGTGGCGGTCCCCTGGCCTTTGCGCCGGGGTCGGAAAAAGTGACCTGTCCGTACTGCGATACGGAATTTGAAGTCGCCAAGATCGAAGAACTCTTTGCCAAACAGGAAAAACTGGCTGCCGAAGCCCAGGCGGCGAAAGAAGCCAAGTGGGATACGGCCGATGCCGGCAATGAATGGGGCGAAGACGAAGCAGCCCAGATGCAGACCTTCACTTGTTCCTCCTGTGGCGCTGAGCTGGTCAGCGATGGCAATACGATGGCGACGGAATGTTGCTACTGCGGCAACCCGACCATGATCCCCAGCCGTTTTTCGGGGATGCTCAAGCCGGATTTCGTCATTCCTTTTAAAAAGACGAAAGACGAGGCCGTAGCCGCTTTGAAAGAATTTTATAAGGGCAAACGGCTCCTGCCCAAGGCCTTCACGGCCCATAACCGCGTCGAAGCCATCCAGGCCATGTACGTGCCTTTCTGGCTCTTCGATTCTGATGTGACAGCGTCGGCCGAATTTCGGGCTGAGACCGATACGGTCTATGAAACGAATGATGAAACCGTGACCGAGACCAGCGTCTACCGCTGCGACCGCCAGGGGACCATGCGCTTCCAGCGTATTCCCGTCGACGGCAGCCAGAAGATGGACGATACTTATATGGAAAGCATCGAGCCTTATGATTATGGCGACCTGATGGCCTTCAACAGCGCCTATCTGACCGGGTTCCTGGCGGATAAATACGACGTCGATGCCGAAGCCGCCGTACCCCGGGCGGACGAACGGGTCCGCCAGAGCGCCCTTGGCGTCCTCGAAGATACTGTTGAAGGATATGACCGGGTAGAACTCAAAGAAGGTGCCATCCACAAAGAGGAAGGGGCTGTGTCCTATGCCATGGCGCCCGTGTGGATCTTGACGACGCGTTACCAGGACCAGCCGTATACGTTCATGATGAACGGCCAGACCGGCAAGATGGTCGGCAGCCTGCCTTATGACAAGGCCAGGGCCAACCTGTACTGGGCCGGCAGTGCCTTAATCTTGACGACGATTTTCTACTTCATTGCCAAGTGGTTCGTGTAAGGAGGGATAGAGCCATGAAAGGATATGTAACCAAGAGTCTGCTGTTCCTGGCCTGTCTGTTCTTCCTGACGATGAATGTCTTGGCCGCCAATCCGTCCAGCCTGGCTGACGGGGCCCAGCTCCTGAAGGGCAGTGAACGCATTGCCGTGCTGAATGAACTCGGCGGCATCGAAAAGAAATATGGCGTGCGCCTGGCCGTCGTCACCGTCAAGACGACGAATAAAGTAAAAATCGGCGACTATGCCAATCAGCTCCTGGACAGCACCTATAAAGACGGGAAGAACGGCAATATGGTCCTGGTCCTGGCTATGGATACGCGGGACTATTACGTAGCCACCGATAAAGCCATGCGCCAGCGCATCAGCGATAAAGGCAGCCTTCCCGTCTTGGAAGAGAAATTCCTGCCCTTGCTGAAAGAAAAGAAATATGCCGAGGCTTTCAAAGCCTATGCCTTGGAGTCCGGTGAACTGCTGGCCTATTATGAAGCCAATGGCAAGGCCTATGATCCGCATGACGCCTTCAGTTGGACGGCGCTGCTCATCGCCTTGGCCCTCGGCATCGGCAGCGGCTTCCTCATCCGGCGCTATCTCATCAGCACCATGAGCAATGTCGCACCGGCCCTGGCGGCATCGGCTTACCTCGATGAGGACAGCTTCAACCTCACGGAAAAGGAAGATACGTTCCTGTTCATGAATGTATCCCGCGTAGCCAAAGCGAAAAAATCGGGCCGCAACGACAGTACCGACGAGAATCACGGCGGTGGCGGCGGGAAGTTCTAAGCCGGCTTATGAGGAGGGTTCGTTATGAGATATGGGAAAAAAATACTGCTCATGCTGATGGCAGCCTGCCTGATCGGCACCAGTGCCTCAGCCTGTGAAGGTGACCCTTACCGGTCCGTGCGCCTGGAGTCTGATGAGGCCCAGCAGATTCACGTTTTTACGCAATGCTGGGATACCATTTACCCGATGGACGGGAACCCCTTAAAGGAATTTGCCGTCACCGACCTCGATGGCAACGGCCTGCTGGAAATCCTGACGCGGGCCCAGAAGGGGGAAACCGTTCCCCTTGTCTATGAAGTGGACCCGCAGCGCCGGGGGATAACCTTGAAAAGCAAGCAATGGTATTACCGTCATGTCTTCCAGCATGACATCGCCTGGTTCACCATGCATCCTGAAACGGCAGCCGGCCCTTGGGTAGGCCGTACGGAAATCGTCGAATGGATGCTCCAGGACAGCTATGACATCTATATGGGACGTAAAGAAGGCTTTGGATAAGCCCTATCATTCCTGAGAAAGGAAGGTGTTTTATATGAAAAAATGGCTGATTACGCTGCTCACAGTCTGCTTTTTCACCACTGGCGCCGCCCTGGCCGTTACTGGAGGGACCGATACCAGCCGGGTGACCATTTATAATATCACGGAAAATACGATGTGGGTCAGGGTGACGGATCGGTCGCGGACGTCGGTGTACGTCAAGAATGGCAGCAGTGTCAAGGAATATTATTCCAGCCACAGCGGCCGGACGGCAGCCGAAGACATCTATGCGGCGCTGCGCGGCACAGGCAGTGAAATCATGACCTCGAATACGGTCCTCGTAGGCTATCTCAAGCGATGTGGCGCTAATGAAATTAAACGGATTTCTACGAAAGGCATCACCGTCTATGTATTGAAGGTCTATTAAGAAGGAGGGAATGGGATGGCTTTTGGCAGAAAATACTGGCTGGTTCTGGCCCTCTGCCTGGCCCTGCAGGGGTCAGGCAGAGGGCCGATCTCGTCGTCTTACACACCAACGACGTCCACTGTGGCGTGGAGAATCAGCTGGGCTATGCCCAGCTAGCCCAGTATAAAAAGAACCTGATGAAGAATCCTGACGATACGGTGCAGCTCGTCGATGCAGGCGATGCCATCCAGGGCGAACCCCTGGGAAGTCTGACCCGGGGGCAGGCCGTCATCGACATCATGAATGTCACCGGCTATGATTTCGCCATTCCCGGCAATCATGAATTTGACTATGGCGTAGCACGCCTGCTGGAACTGGCACCGCAGCTTGCTGGCGGCTATTACAGCTGTAACCTGGTAGATCTGCGGACGGGGAAGAACGTTTTTCCGCCCTATAAGATGGTGGCCTATGACGGCGGGAAAAAGGCGGCCTTCATCGGCGTGACGACGCCGCAGACCCTGATTTCTTCGACGCCCCGTTACTTCCAGGACGATAAGGGACAGTTCATCTACGGATTTTCAGAAGATGCGACAGGACAGAAACTCTATGAACAAGTCCAAAAGGCCATCGACCAGGCTTGGGACGAAGGGGCCCGGACGATTATCCTGGTCACGCATCTAGGTCAGAATGGGTCGCTCCCGGTCTGGACCAGCGAGGCCTTGGCTGCACATACGCAGAAAGTGGCGGCCATCATCGATGGTCATTCCCATGAACAATATGAACGCTTAGTCAAGAACCGCAAAGGTCAGCCCGTCCTCATCGCACAGACGGGAACGAAATTCCAGTCCGTCGGCAAATTGGTCATCGATGACTACGGCCACGTGCGGGGCGAATTAGTGACCCGGCTGGACGGGACCGATGCGGCGACCGAAGCCGTCGTACAGCGCGAAATGGCTGTCGTCCGGGAACAGCTCCAACAGCCGGTTGCCACGCTGCCTGTGGATTTCGTGACCGACATCGAGGGCCAGCGGCGCGTCCGTAACGGGGAAACGAACCTGGCCGATTTAGCGGTCGATGCCATCCGTTACCGGTTGCATACCGATGTGGCGCTCCTGAACGGCGGTTCCTTCCGGGCTCCGCTATCAGCCGGCGCCGTGACCCATGAATCGCTATACCGTGTCTTTCCCTTTTCCAATCAGCTCGTCGTCTGCAGCGTAACGGGCCAGCAGCTCCTCGATGCCCTGGAAATGGGCGCTTCGCGGTATCCTCAGGAATTTGGCGGATTTTTGCAGGTATCCGGCCTGACGTACCGCATCGATCCGGCGATTCCCAGTTCCGTCGTCCTCGACGATAAGGGCCGCTTCGTCAAAGTGGCCGGCCCGCGGCGGGTCAAAGACGTCCAGGTCAACGGCAAGGCCATCGAGGCCGATGAAGACTACCGCGTCGGCGGTACAACTTACGTCCTCTGCCATGGCGGTGATGGCCAGACCAGTCTGCAAGGCGGCATCCTGTTGGAAGATACGGGCTTGTCCGATGTCGACGCCCTGGCAGAGTATCTCTCCCATAAAGGAGACACCCTGGCTGCTGACTATGCCAACCCGGCCGGACAGAGACGGATTACCGTCGGCCCGTAAACGGCGGCTGTGTGACAGCCATAGAAAAGGAGGTATTTTTGATGAATCAGATGATGACCAAACGGCTTCTTTCGCTAGTGGCGGCAGGCCTCGTTTTCGCCGCTTCCCTGGCCGGATGTGGCAGTAACGCACCGGAATCACCGAAAGCGGATGCCGTGAAGATGGAAGCCATCCAAACACTTAAACTGGCTGGCAAAGACGTACCGCTCTATGAATTGACGGGCACCGAGCTGCCTCACTTCGTCAATTCCCTGCTGGCCGTAACAGCGGATGCGGTCTATGCTCCGACTCAGGAAAAAGGGGAAAACGATGCGCATCTCTGGAAATTCCCGATGAAAGGCGACAAGCTCTCGGCCGGACAGGAAATCGGCCTGATGAAGCGGACTTGGCTGACGACAAACGGCCAGAACGTCTATTTTTGCCAGGGCAATCAAGTCCAAGGCATCTATGACGGTTCGACTGTCCACCAGGCGGCCTTGAGCAGCAACCGGGAACGCTCCGTCGAGGCTGTCTACGGCAGTGATACGGTCTATTTCGATCGCGAAGGGGCCAGTGCGACTGCCGGCATCACGCGGGGCACGCTCACGAAAGACGGCTTTTCGAATCCCAAACTGCTGTTGGCTACCTTTGGTTATATGGACCAGCGCAAGGCGACTAAAGACGAAGTCGCCCCCAAGCTGATTGCAGCTGATACAGACGGCTTCTATATGCAGTGGACGGCCCGTAATGGTTCGAACAATGGCAAGGGATGGACGAAACCGGTTTATGCTTTTGACCCGGATGGCAAGGAACTACGTTCCTTTGAAGCGAATACGGGCCTGGCTGAAGGGATGCAGGAAGCATCCGCCAACGGCCCTATCGTAGTGACTCAGGATTATGTCGGGTTTACCGGGCGGGGCCTTTTCCGTATTTTCAATAAAAAGACCGGTGCCGCTATCGGTGATATTACCTATCAGATTGACGGCCAGGTCTACACGCCCGATGCCATCACCACGGACGGAACAAACCACGTCTATTTTACCATTTACAATCGTAAGCAGAACGTCCAGCACCTCTATCGCCTGGATCTGCCCTAACGGTAAGGAACTGTCCCATGAAGGCTTCTGCCCATCATGGGACAGTCTTTTTGGCCCTGTGTGGCATGACTGCTTTCTGGGGCAGTGCTGCCTGGGCTGCTGATGCTGGGCAGGACACGGCACCCGTTCAGGACGGCATTCATTATTTCAGTGTGAAGCCGGAAGATGGTAACCGCAACAGGAATTACAATAATGACGGCCCTGGGCAACGATGCCTACGCAGAGGGAGAACGGGCTCTGGCCATCGGGAGCGGATCCCGGGCCATCGGACGGGATGCCATTGCCATCGGTACGGGATCCCATGGGGAAGCCAAAGGAACCAATGCCATTGCTATTGGCGAACAAAGCCATGCTAATGAGGAGTATACAACGTTTGTGGGAAGCTATTCTGAAGCCACTGCTCAGGGAGCCGTGGCTCTGGGCCAGCAGGCCAAGAGCAAGGGCGAATACAGTACCAGCATCGGCATGATGGCCAATGGCATGTATAAAGGAGGTACGGCTGGTGACCATTCCACGGCCGTAGGAGCTTATTCCGAATCTTCCGGACTGGCTTCCACCGCCCTGGGTGGTTTCAGCAAAGCCACTGAAAAATTTGCCACTTCCCTGGGTTATGCCAGCCAGGTTACTGAAGAAGGCGGGACGGCCGTAGGGGTGCTGAGCATCGCTTCCGCTACTGGGTCCGTGGCCCTGGGCATGAACTCTGTGGCCGATCGGGAAGCAGGCTGGCAGGGATACCATCCGGTGTACGGCCAGATGCAGGATGATTCTCCTGCCTGGCAGTCCACCTGGGGTGCCGTGTCCGTAGGGGCCGGTCCTTCCCGTGATGAAAATGGCCGGACGATTCCCCAGCGGACCCGGCAGATCATCAACCTGGCCGCCGGGACGGCAGATACGGACGCTGTGAACGTGGCTCAGCTGAAGGAAGCCATGAGCGATGCCCGAATCTCCATCCATGCCGGTGAAGGGATTATTGTGGAAAAACAGGGAACCGAGTACACCATCAAAGCCAATCTGAACGGCTTGAGCAACGAGCACGGAACGGTACACATCCTGTCCAACCCGGAAGTATTCCCGTACGATCCGGAGCAGCCGGATGCTTCTCCTGATCAGCTCAATCCAGCCCCCAGGCCAGCTCCCCGGCGGGTGATGGCAGAACAGCCGGAAGTCGAGAACGGTGGACCGGTCCATGTAGGATATGTGGCCAATGAAGTGAATTTTGCCACGGACGATGGTACAAGCCCGGCTCAACAACGGAGGGACCGTCAAGGTATTGGGCGGAGACAATATTCATACGACGGCTAGCACTGCAGAAAATGGAACTGTGGACAACATCCACATCCATCTGGACAAGGACATCAAGGTGGACAGCGTGTCCATTGGGGAAAAGGGTCCAATCCTGAATCGAGAGGGCATGGATATGAAAGGGTTGTCCATTACCAGACTGGCACCGGGAGAAGTGTCGGCCACTTCTACGGATGCCGTGAACGGCATCCAGCTCTACGCTACCAACCAGATGGTCCAGGAAAACCGGCAGAATATTACCCAGCTCGGGAATTCTCTGAATAAGCTGGATAACCGCATCAATCGTGTCGACGCTGGCGCAGCCGCTTTGGCAGCGCTCCATCCGCTGGACTTCGACCCGGACGATAAGTGGGACTTCGCAGCCGGTTACGGTAACTACCGCGGCGCTAATGCGGCAGCTGTCGGACTCTACTATCGGCCCAATGAAGACACCATGTTCAGCGTCGGCGGCAGCTTTGGCGGCGGTGAAAACATGATCAATGCCGGCGTCAGCCTGAAAATTGGCCGCGGCAACCATGTTTCCAACTCCCGTGTCGCCATGGCCAAGGAAATCCGCGACCTGCGGCAGGCCTTGGCAGATCAGGCTGCTGAAATCGCCCAGCTCAAGGGGATGCACCACTTGGCTATCGCCCCCAATAAGAGCCTGCTCTTCCCCGATGTAGTTGAGAACCACTGGGCTTACGAATACGTCAGCAAACTGGCTGGCAACGGCATCCTCGAAGGTTATCCCGATGGCTTGTTCAAGGGTAACCAGATGATGACCCGCTATGAATTTGCAGCCATCGTCTATCGGCTGATGGAAAAAGGACTTGGCCATACGGATCCGGAAATGAACCGCTTGGCTCGCGAATTCAGCAATTTGGCTCGCGAATTCAGCAATGAACTGTCCTATATCCGCATCGATACAATTCATCAAGATAAAGACGGCACGCCGACGGTACAGCGTGTCCGCGTAAAGAAATAAGGACGAATTTCGTTCGTCGTTCATCCTGCTAAAAACTAGCCACTAATTGCTAATCACTAAAAAGAGGTTGTCTTAATGCGACAGCCTCTTTTATCTATTCAGCTGTATGACACTTATGATATAATTAATAAAAAGAAAAGAATATATGTACAGAAAGGCAGGCGACGGAAGTGGGGAAAAGGGGCAGGCTGGTGTGCCTTTGCTGGTTCTTTTGGCTCTTGGCATTTACGGGAGCCTTTGGGGCCGTCATTTTATATGATCATAATGATGGTCAGGCCTATGGCCGTATCCTGGCTGAACTGACAGGGGACGAAGTACAGGGCCAGCCGTCGTCCCAGTTGCTGCGCTGGCTGGCTGAGGATGAAGTCTTGGCCATTGAAGCTTACGACGTCCAGGCTGCGGTCTTGCAGCAGAATCGCCGTATTCCTTATTATTGGTATCCTCACTATACGGCGACGGTCGTCCTGGCCGTAGCCGATACCTGTCCTTTTCCTATCACAGGCTGGCAGAGCCTGGCAGCGGCACCAGTGTCATTGGCGCTGACGGCCGATGAACCAGAGTCGCTCTTTTTCATGCAAGCCATGAGCTATGGCTTGGACGGGAATCTGTCTGGCCAAGCCGGGATGGACCTGCTACAGCGCATCCAGGAACAAGGGCGTTTGCAGATGGCAGAAGGACCGCAGCATTTGCCGGCCCAGGTATGGGTCCTCTTTGATTACCAAGCCCGGCAGTGGCAGCGTCGGGGAGCACCTATTCATCTTGTCGTCCCCGTTGAAGGGACCTTATCGTTTCAGAAAGGCTTGCTAGCTAAACGCCCACTGGCTTTGGATGACTATAAGTTATCGGAAATGTTAATATCTCAAGATTACACCCTAATCCCACCATCTCCAAGCCAATATATTTCAGAAAACGAAATGCTTTTCCAAAAAGCTGACAAGATTTCCCGACAAATCGATTACCGCCTTTCCAAGGTTCACCGGCTTACCAGCTTGACAGGTATCAACCACCTGACCTGGTATATGGCAGCGTTGTTCCTGGTCATCCTCTGGGGATGCCGCTTGCGGCGCCAAGTCTTACAGCCGCCTGTCCGCCAGGCCTATCTCGGCGTCATCATCACTCTCTGTGCCTGGATATTGCTCCGCTGTTTCAAATTGAGCTTTCCCGTTTTTTGGGCTGATGGGATTCGCTGGAGCTGGTATAGTTATTATCTCTTTTACGGGATCCTCATTTCCCTGTTGGTCTGGATTGGCTATGTCGCCTCTCACATCGGCCTGACCCGTTCTTGCCCGGGCTGGCTAAAAGGGCTCTTCGTCGGAAACCTTCTCTTGGCCATCGGCATCTTGACCAATGATTTCCACCAGTGGGCCTTTACCTTTTCTGCGGATGTCATTGTGGCAGACAGCGACCATGGCTATGGTCCCTTATATTTTCTCTTGGCTTTCTCTTATGGAGCCGAGTTCTTAGCCGTCAACGGTGCCCTCTGTTATACATCCCTGCACCAGCGCGTAGGCCCGTCTTGGCGGCTGGTCCTGCCCCTGGCCTGTACCCTTGTGTATGGCGGCTATGTTATCGGCTACGCCTGGGGCCTGCCGAATGTCTTCCGTTCCGAATTGATCCTGACAACGGTCATCTGTACCTTGGTCTGGCTGGAAATCGTCACTAAAGGGCGGTTCCTTCCGGCCAATGAAGGCTATGTCGAATTTTTCCGCCAGTCCAACCTAGCTATGCAGCTCTACGATGATACAGGCCGCGTCTGCTATGCTTCGCATGATGTAGAACGCAAAGTACAGACCGATTGGGAAGCCCAGTCCATGCCAATCCGCGGCGGCTGGGTCCGCTGGTATCGGGATATCCGCCCTTTGCGGGAAAAACAGGCCGCCCTGCGCCGTGTCAACCGGGCCTTGACCCGGTCATATGAACTGCGCTGCCGAGCGGGTGCCATCCGCCGCCAAGTCGTGGACCGTCAGGTCCGTCAGCGCATCTATAGGGAGTTGGAAGAAATCATTGCTCAGAAGCGCCCGGCTATCGAAGAACGCCTGACCTATCTCAAGACGGCCCGGCCCGGTCCCGATACGGATGCCGTCGTCTGTTGGCTCCATATCTTGGCCTGTTATCTGAAAAAGCGCTGTGTTCTCTTGCTGCGGGGACGAGAAGATGGGACTCTCGATGCCCGGGAATTGTTCCTGGCACTGCAGGAATCGCAGCGTTACTTGGACCAGGCCGGCCTTCAGGGGCGAGTCGGTTTCGACCTGTCAGGGCGGCTGCCGGCGTCGGCAGCCCTGACCTTATATGATGTCTTTGAAGAGGTGGGGGAGGCTGCCCTGGCTCAACATGAATCGTATTGGCTCTGTCAGTTCCGGGAAGCGGAGAACCATTGGATTTTTTCTCTGGTTTTGGAAAAAGGCGAAGGCCCAGACTGGCTGCCGGCATGGCAAGGGCTGGCTGCTTATGATGTCGCCGTGCGTTGTGACGATACGGGCTATGGCCAGCGTCTGACTGTCTGTGTGGGAAAGGAGGGGGACCATGGTTAATCTCTATACCTTGCCGGCGTATGTCGTCGTCCTGTTCATCGGTGTGATTCTCTGTCTTTTCCTAGCTAACAGCGTCCTCTATTATTACCTCATGCCGCAGGCCCAGTTCCGCCAGCTCGGCCGCAAATGTTTGGAAGGGAGCAGCCTGCTCCTGCTTATGGCGGTGGCGGCTATTTTGTATGAAGTCTACACAGACAGCCTGAGCGGTATCGTCTACGACGAAGCGACGGATTTCTGGCGCTACAGCACCGCCCTGGCCGGGACGGCAGGTGCTGTGTACTGGATCCATGACCGCCAGGCAGGGAGCCTCTTGGTTCTGGCAGCGTCTATTCTGTTGCTGCCCGTCTTCGATGACTGGCTGCCAGGTTCTTTGGTTCTGGCCCTGGTTTGTCTGGCCTGGCGCCTGATCTTCCTCTTTCCACGGACTTACGATCAGTATCAGCAGCATCTGACGGACCGCTCCATCCAGACGGCCGTAGACTGCCTTGATGAAGGAATCCTCATCAGCTGGGAAAAGGGCGAGCCTGTGCTGGTCAACTTTACCATGTATGCCGTCATGGAACAGCTCGTCGGTACGGTTGTCCGCAATGCCAATATCTTCTGGCATCTCCTGCCCTTTTGTGGCAATCGCCCCGGCCTTTCCATGGAACGCCAAGGCCGGGATCTGCTCTTTCGTTGGAATTCCGGCCAGGCCTGGCTCTTGCAGCGGCGCCCTATCCGCTTCCGCCGCCAGTCAGGCTGGCAGATTACGGCAGCCAATGTGACGACCCTTTATCGCTTGAACCGGGAACTGGCCCAGAAGAATGCTGTCCTGGAACAACGCAATGAAGAAATGAAAGAAGTCCTCGACGATCTCGTAGCCCTCCAGACCAAGCAGACGACGGAGAGTCTGCGCTATAAGATACACGACCTCCTGGGTCAGCGCATCACTATCTTGCAGCAGCTCCTGAATAACCCGGCCGTCAGCGATTACGGCGAAATCCTGCCGCTCGTCGAAGATGTCCTGTCCGATTTGCGGCGTGATGCCGTGGCTAATCCGCAAGAACGGTTGGATGCCTTGGTGACGGCGTACCGCAACTTGGGCATCGCCGTGACGGTAGAAGGGATGTTGCCTGCCGATACCCGGCGAGCCGGGGAGTTCGTGCGCATCATCCGCGAGGCCATGACCAACGCCTTGCTCCACGGCCAGGCCCGGTCGATTGCCGTGACCTTCGGTACCGGCCGGCAGCCTGCTTTAGTCATTGCCGACGACGGCCAGGGCTGTCCGGGCCCCATCCAGACCGGTACGGGCCTGCAGGCTATGGAGCAGCGGGTACGGGCGTTAGGCGGCCGTCTGACGCTGACCAAGACACCGCACTTTATCGTTACTGTAGAAATGGGGGAGAACCATGATCCGACTGATCATCGTAGACGACCAAAAAATCTTGCTTGAAGGATTGAAGAAAATATTTGAAGGACAGCGGCATATTGAAGTCGTCAGTACCCTGTCTTTTTCGGAACTTGTCGAACCGGCTTGCAACCGGTTCCGGCCCGACGCCGTCCTCCTGGATATCTGCATGGAAGGGAAGAACAGCGGCATCGCTTTGACGCGGCGCTTGAAAAAGAAATATCCCGGCCAGAAGGTTATCATCATGACCGGGTTCCAAGATGTGAGTTTTATCGAAATGGCCCGCGACGCTGGGGCAGACAGCTTCATTTATAAAGAGAGTGCTGCCCGTGATTTTCTGGACTGCCTGGAGCGGACCCTGTCTGGGGAGCACCTGTTTCCGGATGTGCGGGAAAAAGTGACCTTTGGGGCTTGCCACATCAGCCTGACGGACCGGGAGCTGGATATCCTGCGTCTGGTCTGTCAGAACCTGTCGTATCAGGAAATCGCCGATGCATTGCAGATCAGCAAGCGGACTGTCAGTTTCCACATCAGCAATATGCTCAGCAAGACGGGCCACAAAAGACTGATCAGCCTGGCCGTTGAAGCCGCCGATAAGGGCTATGCCCCGTCCCGTCAGAAGTAAGCCGTCAGGCTCGTGCCGATGACCGTTTCTCGGAAATCTCTTGTCCAGGCCGTGTCGTGGTGGTTCTTCAGGGAAAAGCCTTCGATGGCCCAGGATAGGCCTGGCTGGACGATGTAATCCAGGCGGGCGCCCCAACCACAAAAGCCCATGCGGCGGAAGAAGGTCGTATCGCCGTCCATCGTATGGTAGAGAATAGATGCCGACGGCTGGTCGTAATAGCGTATCCAGGCTTCATACGAGCCTTTTTGCTGCTCGTCGAGATGGCCATAGGTCAGGGCGGCGACGAAGCCTGAATCGGTCGTATCATAGCCATCGGCATCGTGGCGGCCCCAGGCGTGGAGCAGGTCCAGGCTGGCCGTGAACTTCGGCGTCAGCTCATACATCAGGCGCCATTCGGCGATGCGCTGCCAATCAAAGCCCGTGCCGGCCCGGCTCTGGCCGACAAATCTCGGCCCTGACGGCGGCAGGGATTGGATGCGGTGGAAATCGAGATAAGCTGCGTCGCTTTTCAGCCGGCCGTACTGGCTGCTGTAGAGCAGGCTCCAGCCTTGCTGGCGATGCCTGTCGTCAGTGCCCGTCGTGCGGCCGGCGAAGAAGGTCAGGCTGCCCAGACTGTCGTTCCGCTGGCCCAGGCGCAGGCGCAGGCCGTCGACTTTCTTGTCGATGACGTTGCCATCGAGGAGGTAGTAATTGAACCGGCCCGCTTCGACTTTCAGCCGGTCCTGTTCGTGCTGCACGTAGAGCCGGCCGAGGTATAAGTGATGGTTGTCGTCAGTCTCTTTATCGTTGCGCAGGTCTTCGAGCTGCGTGCGCAGTGACGTCTGTTCGTCGAAGTGGACGAAAGGGAAGAGGCGCAGGCGTCGCGTCGCCAGGTAGATCCGTTCATCATGGCGGCGGACCTTATCCGGTATCGGCCGGCTGTCGGCGCGGAATTGTCCTCGCCCCCAGAGCCAGCGGTAGTCGCCGTGGATCTCGACATAGGGATACGTGTTTTTTTTCGTGACAGGGATTTCCTGTTCTTCCAAGGGGGCCGTCTCTTCGGCTGGCCTTTCTGGAACAGATGGTGATGACGCTGACAGGCCAATTGGGCTGAGCACGGCCCAGGCGAGGCAGATTGTTGTTTTCCATAGCTGAAAAGCGTTCTTTTTCATGGGTGTATCCTTTCACTATACGTTTTTTATAAGTATACCATGCCCAAAAGGCCCATGTATACCGGGAGAGTTTACAAAATCACTGCTTCGGCGTGACCCACCGCACGGGGCTCATCCATAAATTCAAGGGGCAAACCTAATCTTGCCTTATTCATGAAAAAAGTATATAATTAAAATTAGTGTAATGAATTTTTTGTATATCGACAGGGGAGATGTGTTTGTTCATGAATAAAACGATTGTTACGTCTATTTTTGTCGTATTGGCCTTGTTATTATCGACGACGTGGGACTTGCTGGCTGTCAAGATCTTGCTGACAGGCTGTCTCATGGGCTGGCTGGCCCGGACGATTGTCGCCAATTTTCAGGCCAATGCCAAAAAAGCCGCTGCCCGGAAGAAACGGGTACGCCGTCCGCGCGCGGCCCAGCACAGCCAGGCCGGTCCGACGAGCCAGGCCAGTGTATCCGGCCATTGATGAGTAAAAAAATTAAAATCCATAAAATATAAATCATTGTCATAAAGGCATATAAGATGTTAAAGAGGTTAAACGGAATCATAACGATTAATCTCTTTTTTATAATTAAAAAATATAAGTAAAACGCCGACGATGACTTAATAGTATATTTGACAGGCCATTTTAATCGTGATATACCTACAGGTACAGAGGCGAGCGAAAAAGTCATAGCATAGCTTTTTGTTATTCATTTACTGCATTTATTGTACCCTGTGTACCTTCGCGCATCCTCTGCAGCATATTTTTTGTAGGAGGTATTCATATGAATGGTGTTGTTTTAGTCACCTGTGCTATCGTCATTTTGGCGGTAGCCTATCGGTTCTACGGCAAGTGGCTAGCCAAGACGTGGGGCATCGATCCCAACGCCCTGACGCCGGCTCATCGCCTGGAAGACGGTCAGGATTATACGCCGTCTTCGAAATTCACGGTTTTTGCCAATCAGTTCTCGTCCATTACCGGTGCCGGCCCTGTCACGGGTCCGATCATCGCCGCCGCGTACGGCTGGCTGCCGGCCTTCTTATGGCTTATGATCGGCGGCGTCTTCTTCGGCGCTGTCCAGGACTTTGCCGCTCTCTATGCGTCCATGAAGAATGACGGCAAATCTATGGGCGTCCTCATCGAAAAGTATATCGGCACGACGGGCCGCCGCCTGTTCCTGCTCTTCTGCTGGGTCTTCAGCCTGCTGGTCATCGCCGCTTTCGGCGATATCGTCGCTACGACGTTCAACGGCTTCGCCAAGGATGGTTCCATGGTCCTGCCCAATGCCGCTGCCGCTTCCATTTCCATGTTGTTCATCTTCGTCGCCATCGCTTTTGGCCTGTTCATCAAGAAGTTCAACCCCAGCGAAAAAGTCCGCTTCGTCATCGCTATCGTCCTCTTGATCGCCATGCTCTACGTCGGCATCGACCTGCCGATTTATCTGGACCGCATGACCTGGCTGTACATCATCTTCGCTTACATCTTCTTTGCGTCCATCATGCCCATGTGGCTCTTGAAACAGCCGCGTGACTATATCAGCGCCTTCCTGCTGCTCATGATGATCGCCGGCGGTGTCATCGGCATCTTCATCGCTCAGCCGACGCTGAACATGCCGGCCTTCACGTCCTTCTCTGTCGGCGGCAAGGATTTGTTCCCGATCCTGTTCATCACCATCGCCTGCGGGGCTGTTTCCGGGTTCCACAGCCTCGTTTCGTCCGGTACGTCGTCGAAGACGCTGGATAAGGAACAGGATGCCGTCTTCGTCGGCTATGGTTCCATGTGCGTCGAATCGGTCTTAGGCGTCGTATCCCTGGTCATCGCCTGCGCCGCCGCTTCCAACGGCCACGTCGCTTCGGGTACGCCGTTCCAGATTTTCTCCGGCGCTGTCGCCGGCTTCTTCACCATGTTCGGCCTGTCCCAGACCGCCGCTGCCTGCATCATGACCATGTGCGTTTCTGCCCTGGCCCTGACGACCCTCGATGCCGTCGGCCGTATCGGCCGCATGTCCTTCCAGGAACTCTTCAGCGTCGATGAAGGGCAGGAAATGACGACGATCCAGAAAATCTGCGTCAATAAATATTTCGCCACGGTCATCACCTTGTTCTTCGGCTTCCTGCTCTGCTTAGGCGGCTACATGAACATCTGGCCGCTCTTCGGGTCGGCCAACCAGCTGTTGTCGGCCATGGTCCTCATCTGCCTGACGGTCTTCCTCAAGACGACAGGCCGCAAGAGCTTCATGCTCTACGTCCCGATGGTCGTCATGTTCTGCGTCACCATGACGGCTCTCGTCGAATCGGCTTACGCCCTGATCATTAAGATCGCTTCGGGCAACTGGTCGCTCCTCATCGAAGGCCTGCAGTTCGTCCTGGCCATCGCCCTCATGGTCCTGGCTGTCTCCATCGTCTACCACTGCGGCAAAGAACTCATCCACGCCGACGATAAGACGGCACACCAAGACGCCCAGCCGACGGCTACGCATTGATTATAGTGGTTCGTGGTTTGCAGGTCGTTGTAGCCGTTAGCAGCATGAAGTTTGCAGTTTGTAGTGAATGGTTTTAAATTTAAAGCCATTTACTAGCCACGAGCCACTAACTACTAACCCTTTAAAAGAGACTGTCGCATTAAGACAGTCTCTTTTTGAGTTTGAAGTTGAAAGTTTGATGTGGATGGGACAAAATTTAAAAGCCATTGCCTCAAACATCATACATCAAACCTCAAACATTTAAGAAAAAGGGCCATGCATGATGGCCAAAACCTTCGTGTGACAGCTCTTTTTACTTATAAAAAATGTAATTTATAAAGTTAAATACTTATTTAGAGTCGAGAGTATAACGTTTTAATTATAAATTGTGAAAGTTTTCGCTTAAAATCCCTTGACAATATACCAAGTAAAGTGTACAATCTCAGTAACGTTTCCGATAGGAAGCCATTTATTCTTAGTCATCAAGAGGTATGTTATCATGGGGTACTTAAAAAATTTGACCATCATGTGTTGTACGATATGATTGTATTGTACAACCATTCATAAGGACAATACAATACGAAACCTATTCATCCAGAGCAGCCGAGGGACTGGCCCGATGACGCTGCGGCAACCTACGTAGGTAAGGTGCCAATTCCAGCAGGAACAACCTGGCAGATGAAGTCATGGGCATACGTTTATTTGTAGCGCCATCTGCATCAGCAGGTGGCGTTTTTCTATTGCCAAGAAGGAGCTGAGTATATGAAGCATGTGGCAAAGTATTTGACCGAGTTGATTGGCAACACGCCGCTTTTGGAACTGACCCATTGGCAAGCCCGGCACGGCCTCAAGGCCCGGGTCCTGGCTAAATTGGAGTACATGAATCCCTTGGGCAGCGTCAAGGACCGCGTCGCAGCGGCCATGATTGAAGAAGGAATCCGTCAGGGGAAAATCAATCAGGATACGGTCATCATCGAACCGACTAGCGGCAATACGGGCATCGGCCTGGCTTTGGTCGCCGCCGTAAAAGGCCTGCACCTGATCTTGACTATGCCTGACACGATGAGCCTGGAACGGCGTAAGATCGTGTCGGCCCTGGGGGCAGAAATCGTGCTGACACCGGGCATCGAGGGGATGCGCGGCAGCATCGGCAAAGCCGAAGAATTGAGGGATTCTTACGGCAATGCCTTCATTCCCCAGCAGTTCGACAATCCGGCCAATCCGGCCATCCATCGCCAGACGACGGCCGAAGAAATATGGCGCGATACAGACGGAAAAGTAGATATCTTCATTTCTTCTGTCGGTACGGGCGGTACCATCACCGGTACGGCCCAGGGCTTGAAAGGCCACAAGCCGGCTGTCCAAATCGTCGCTGTCGAACCGAAAGACTCCGCTGTCCTGCACGGAGGCCGGCCGGGACCACACGCCATTCAGGGGATTGGCGCCGGATTCATTCCGAAAGTATTGGATATGTCTCTCGTAGATGATGTGATCGACGTATCCAATGAAGATGCCTACGGTCGGGCGCGGGAAGTTGCTAAGACAGACGGCCTTTTGGTCGGCATTTCTTCTGGCGCATCGCTGCAGGCAGCGCTGGAATTGGCCAGCCGTCCGGAAAATGAAGGCAAGACCATCGTCGTCCTCTTGCCGGACGGCGGCGAACGCTATTTATCGACGGCTTTGTTCGAGGGGTAAAGAAAGCAGCCAAGATACAGCCGATATAGAGGGGGAAAGAACATGAAGGGAAAACATATCATAGCTGTACTGGCTTTTACAGCGGTATTAGCCGTCGCAGGGGCATTGGCTGGCTGCGGGCGCAGCGATACAGCCGATGGCGGCGGCACGATGACGCTGACTAATGTCTCGTATGATCCGACCCGTGAGTTATATAAAGAATATAATGAATTGTTCCAGAAACACTATCGTGAGACGACAGGCAAGGATATCCGCATCATCCAGTCCCATGGTGGATCGGGCAGTCAGGCCCGTTCTGTCATTGAAGGCAGCAAGGCCGACGTTGTGACCTTGGCCTTAGCTCATGATATATCGCTTATCGAAAAAGCCGGCCTCATCCATGATGGATGGCAGAATGATTTCGCCAATGATTCGGCGCCATATACGTCGACAATTGTCTTCCTGGTCCGCAAGGGGAACCCGAAAGGGATACGCGACTGGGATGATTTGGCAAAGCCCGGCGTCAGCGTTATTACGCCGGACCCGAAGAGCAGCGGCGGTGCTTGCTGGAACTTCTTGGCCGCCTGGAGTTGGGGCCTTGACCATTTCGGGGGAAATGAAATCAAGACCCGCGCCTTTATGACCGACTTGTACTGCAACGTCACGGTCATGGATTCCGGCGCCCGTGGCTCGACGACGACCTTCGTCGAAAACGGGCAAGGTGATGTCCTTATCGCCTGGGAAAACGAAGCGCTTTATTCGATGCGCGAGTATCCCGATAAGTTCGACCTCGTCGTGCCCAGCGTCAGCATCATGGCCCAGCCCAGCGTGGCCGTCGTCGACCGCTTGGCCCGTCGCAAAGGCCATGAAGACGCAGCCCGTGAATACTTGCAGTACTTCTATTCCGATGAGTCCCAGGAGCTGGCTGCTAAAAATGGGTTCCGGCCATCTAATCCGGACATCCTCCGGCGTCATGCCGACCGCTTCGATCTCCATGTCAAGATGACCAAAATCAGCGATTTCGGCGGCTGGGATGCAGCGTATGTCAAATTTTTCAATGACGACGCCTTGTTCGATAAGATAATGGCTGATGTCAACGGCAATGAATAGGAGGGGAGCCGGATGAAACACTTTTTTGCCCGTTCTGGCGGGCGCAATCAGATTATTCCCGGCTTCGGCCTGACCATGGGCATGAGCATTACCATGTTGTCCCTGCTAATCCTCATCCCGCTGGCGTCGGTCCTGGCCCACTCGCTGCAGCTGACCGCGAATGACTATGCCAAGCTCATTACCAACAGCGGCATCCGCAACGCCTTTATCACCAGCATTTCCTGTTCCGTCCTGGCGGCACTGGTGAACTGCGTTTTCGGCTTCATCCTGGCCTGGGTCTTGGTACGCTATGAATTCACAGGCAAGCGCCTCTTGAACGGCGTCATCGAACTGCCCTTTGCCTTGCCGACGGCCGTTGCCGGCATTACCTTATCCAAACTCTATTCCGATACGGGTTTCTTCGGTAGTTTCTTTGCCAGTTACGGCATCCAGATTGCCTATACCAAAATCGGCCTGACTATCGCCATGGTTTTCGTCGGCATTCCTTTTGTCGTCCGCTCGATTCAGCCGGTCCTGGAAAAGCTCGATCCGACGTATGAAGAAGCAGGGAGTATGCTCGGCGCGTCACAGTTCACCATTTTCCAGCGCATCATTTTTCCGGAACTGCGGCCGGCCTTGCTGACCGGTTTCGGCTTGGCCTTCGCTCGCGGCCTTGGTGAATACGGCAGCGTCATCTATATTTCCGGCAACAGTGCCAAGCACCATACGCAGGTTGTTTCTTACGTCATCATGCAGAAGCTCAATTACGTCGATTACGCCAGCGCTACGGCCATTGCCTTAGCTATGCTGGTCATCGCTTTTGTCACATTATTTTCTATCAATATGATTCAGGTCCATCAGGCCCGGCGCGTCCAGTAAAGGAGAGGAGCTATTATGAAGCACAGTAAGCTGGAAATTGCCTTGCTCACGATCAGCGTCGTCTTCGTCGTAGTCATGCTCATCGTCCCGTTCGTGTCAGTCCTGGTCAATTCACTGGCTGAAGGCTGGGATTTCTACATCCAGGCCTTGACGACGCCTTACGTTTTGTCGGCGCTGCGCTTGACTTTGATCGCTACCGTCGTCGCCGTCATTGTCAATACGATTTTCGGCCTTGGCGCAGCCTGGGCTATTTCCAAATTCGACTTCAAGAGCAAGCACTTCTTGACGACACTCATCGATATTCCTTTTTCCATTTCGCCGGTCATCGCCGGTCTGGCCTTCATCATGACTTTCGGCCGCATGGGCTGGATCGGCCAATGGATCGAAGTCCTCAATGATTATTGGGGGACGGATATCCAGATTGTCTTTGCCATTCCCGGCGTCATCTTGGCGACGATTTTCGTCACCTTTCCCTTCGTCTTCCGGGAAATCATCCCCGTCCTCAGCACCAATGGGCGCGACGAAGAGGAAGCAGCCGCTCTCATGGGGGCTAGCGGCTGGACGATTTTCTTCCGCATCACCTTGCCGCAGATTAAATGGGCCTTGCTCTACGGCATCGTCCTCTGTACGGCCCGGGCCCTCGGTGAATTCGGCGCCGTCAGCGCCTTGTCGAAATTGCGCGGCGAGACCTTTACGCTGCCTCTGGAAATCGACGCCCTGTATCAATCGGGGTCAGCTGATGCCATTACAGCGGCCTTTGCCGCATCCTCGTTGTTAGTATTCTTAGCCATTATCGTCTTGCTTCTTCGGACCTTCCTCGAAGCCAAGGCCGATAAGTCATCGTAAAGGAGGTGAAGCTCATGTATGTCGAAATGAAACACATCGAAAAGAATTACGGGTCTTTCCACGCGTCGCGCGACGTTTCCTTTGGTATCGCCAAGGGCAAGCTCGTCGCCCTCCTCGGTCCCAGCGGCAGTGGCAAGACGACGATCCTGCGCATGCTGGCCGGTCTGGAGAATCCCAACAGCGGCGATATCTTCATCGACGGCCGCCGGGTCAACGACATTCCTGCTGCCAAGCGGGGCATTGGCTTCGTCTTCCAGAACTACGCCTTGTTCCGTTACATGACGGTTTTCGATAACGTCGCTTTTGGCTTGAAAATTCAGAAACGGCCGAAAGAGGAAATACGGAAGCGCGTCCTGGAAATGATCGACCTCGTCGGCTTGTCAGGCATGGAAAAACGCTATCCTAATCAACTCTCCGGTGGCCAGCGCCAGCGTGTGGCCTTTGCCCGGGCTTTGGCGCCGAATCCCCAGGTTCTTCTCCTGGATGAACCTTTTGCCGCTATTGACGCCAAGGTCCGCAAGGAACTGCGTAACTGGCTGAAGGATACGATTCACCGCGTCGGCATTACTAGCATCTTCGTCACCCACGACCAAGATGAAGCCGTCGAAGTAGCTGATGAAATCATCATTACCAACCACGGCCATATTGAACAGGTCGGCACGCCGCTGGATATTTACCGTCAGCCGCAGACGCCTTTTGTAGCTCAATTTATCGGAACTCCAGTTGTCATCAACAACTGCAACGTCCTCACAGGATTCCTCAACATCGGCAAAAGCAAACAAGCCATTGTTCGACCAGAATTCCTCAAAATCTACAAACACGGTACGATGCGGCAATACATCAGTGCCGCTGAAGAAGGGACGGTCGAAGCCATCGTCTTCCGCGGCAGCCACCTCGATGTAACAGTCCGCATCAAGGGATTGGCTGTCCATGGCGAATATGCCTTCGACGATCCGCCCTTGTCGGTCGGCGAAACGGTCCAGGTTCTTATTTACCGCTTGTACGTCCTAGACGGCGACAAGACGTATTTGAAAGAAAACAACGCCATGACTTCGGCTGACGTTTTCTATATTTAATAAAGGAGTTTATGCTATGCAGATTACCAGTGAGAAGCTCATCCATACGGATGTCCTCATCATCGGCGGCGGGACGGCTGGCTGTTATGCCGCTTTAACCCTCCGCAGCCTGTCTGACGCTTCGGTAGTCATCGCCGAAAAGGCAGACATCCGCCGCAGCGGCTGTCTGGCAGCCGGCGTCAACGCCTTGAATGCCTATATCATCAAGGGCCATACGCCGCAGTTCTATGTCGATTACGCCAAGAAAGACGCAGCCGGCATCGTCCGGGAAGACTTGCTCCTGACCATGTCCGAAGGCCTCAACGAAGTCACGAAGAAGCTGGAAGACCTGGGGCTGGTCATCTTGAAGGACGAACAGGGCGAATACGTCGCCCGCGGGACGCGCAACATCAAGATCAACGGCGAGAACATCAAGACCATCTTGGCCGACGCCGTCAAGAAACTCGATGATGTCCAAGTCATCAACCACTTGAACATCACCGACTATATCGTCCGCGATAACACCATCGCCGGAGCCTTGGGCTTCGATATCCGCACGGGTACAGCCTATGAAATCCGGGCGAAAGCCGTCCTCTGTGCGACTGGCGGTGCTTCCGGCCTGTATCGGCCTAATAATCCTGGTTTTTCCCGGCACAAGATGTGGTACTGTCCCTTCAATACAGGTGCCGGTTACGCCATGGGCATCCGGGCCGGCGCCGAAATGACGACTTTTGAAATGCGCTTCATCGCCCTGCGCTGTAAAGATACCATTGCACCGATTGGGACCATTGCTCAAGGCGTCGGTGCCAAGCAAATCAACGCCCGCGGCGAAGTGTACGAACAGAAATACGGCCTGACGACATCTCAGCGGCTCTATGGCACGGTCCGGGAAACGCTGGATGGCAACGACCCGTGTTATCTCGGCACAGAAGGCATTACGCCAGCCCAAGATGAGTCGCTCCTCAAGGCCTACCTCAACATGGCACCGAGCCAGACCTTGAAATGGATTGAATCAGGCAAACTGCCGAGCCAGCAGAACGTCGAAATCGAAGGGACCGAGCCCTATGTCGTCGGCGGCCATACGGCCAGCGGCTACTGGGTCGACACAAACCGCCAGACGATGATCCGCCACCTCTATGCGGCTGGCGATGTCGCCGGCGGTTGTCCGCAGAAATACGTCACTGGTGCCCTGGTCGAAGGGGGAATCGCCGCCAAGGATATGGTCCGCCAGGGCCTGAGCGATGCATCCGGCCTCGATGAAGCCCAGGAAAAAGCCATCCTCGCCGAAAAGGTAGCCGAATACAACGCCGCCCTCGGCGAGACGGACAGTTTCTTCACGGTGGAACAGCTGGAAGAAGCCATGCAGAAAGTCATGGACACCTATGCCGGCGGCATCGGCAGCCATTACCAGTACAACGAAAAGCAGCTGGCCCTGGCCGATGAAAAAATCGACCAGCTCATGGAACTGGCCGCCCACGTCGGCGCCAGCGATTACCATGAACTGCTCTTCGTCTACGAACTGCGCGAACGGCTGACGGTCTGCAAGGTCCTCATCGCCCACCTGCGGGCCCGCAAGGAAACGCGGTGGCATTCCTTTGCAGAGAACCTCGATTATCCGGAACAGCGTGCGGATTGGCTGAAATACGTCAATTCCCGCATGGACGAAGACGGCCAGGTCCACATGATCTACCGCAATTTAGTACCAGGAGGGGAAACTTATGAGCATACGCATTAAGCAGGAACGCTGTATCGGCTGCGGCCAGTGCATCGACGTCTGCCCGGGCAGCCTCATCGACCGCAACGGTCAGGGCAAGGCCTGGATGCATTATCCCAAGGACTGCTGGGGTTGTGTATCCTGCGTCAAAGTCTGCCCGGCCCAGGCCATCGACTTCTACCTCGGCGCCGATATGGGCGGCCGCGGCAGCACGATGAACGTCACTGCTGACGGCCACTACCTGCATTGGCATATCCATAAGGCCGACGGCAGTGAAAAGACCATCACCGTCGACCGCAAACAGGCGAATTCATATTAATTAGTTTGCCGTTTGTAGTACCGAGTTTGTAGTAAAAGAGCACCCATTACTGCAAACTGCAGACTATAAACTGGAAACTGCATTTTATCAATAGGGGGATTCATATTATGTGTGCATTATCGCATCTTGACAAGTTAGAGGCCGAAGCGATTTACATCATCCGCGAAGTCGCTGCGGAATGTGAAAAGCCGGTCATGCTCTATTCCATCGGCAAGGACAGTTCTGTCATGCTTCACCTGGCCCGGAAGGCCTTTTATCCGGAAAAGCCGCCTTTCCCGTTCCTCCATGTCAATACGACGTGGAAGTTCAAGGAAATGATCCGCTTCCGCGATGAAACCATGAAGAAGTACGGCTTGCAGCTCATCGAATATATCAATCAGGAAGGCGTCAAACAGGGCGTCAATCCCTTCGACTATGGCGCAGCCTATACAGACATCATGAAGACACAGGCCCTCAAGCAGGCCCTGCACAAATGCGGCTTCACCGCTGCTTTTGGCGGTGGCCGCCGGGACGAAGAAAAATCCCGTGCCAAAGAACGTATCTTTTCCTTCCGCAATGAAGCCCAGGCCTGGGACCCGAAGAACCAGCGCCCGGAAATGTGGAAGCTCTACAATACGCACATCCATAAAGGCGAAAGCATGCGCGTATTCCCTATTTCCAACTGGACGGAAAAAGATATCTGGCAGTACATCAAACGGGAAAACATCGACATCGTCTCTTTGTACTTTGCCAAGGAACGGCCCTGCGTCTATCGTGATGGCAACATCATCATGGTCGACGACGACCGCATGCGCCTCAAGCCGGGAGAAGAAATCATGCACAAGAAGATCCGCTTCCGGACCTTGGGCTGCTATCCTTTGACAGGGGGCATCGAATCCGATGCCGATACGCTGGATGCCATCATCGATGAAACGCTGAGCGCCGTATCGTCGGAACGGACGAGCCGCGTCATCGATAATGAAGCAGCTGGCAGCATGGAACGCAGAAAGAGAGAGGGGTATTTCTAAAATGGATAGAAACGGAAACGGCTTGTTAAAATTTATTACCTGCGGCAGCGTCGATGACGGCAAATCGACACTCATTGGTCATTTGCTCTATGACGCCAAATTGCTCTACGCTGACCAGAAGAAGGCCCTGGAACTGGAAAGCAAGGTCGGCAGCCGCGGCGGGGCCATCGACTACTCGCTGCTCCTGGACGGCCTCATGGCGGAACGGGAACAGGGCATCACCATCGACGTAGCCTACCGCTATTTCAGCACGGACAACCGCAGCTTCATCGTCGCCGACACGCCGGGCCATGAAGAATATACGCGCAACATGGCCGTCGGCGCTTCCTTTGCCGACTTGGCCATCATCCTCATCGACGCCACCAAGGGCGTCCTGGTCCAGACCCGCCGCCATGCCCGCATCTGTGCCCTCATGGGGATCCGCTACTTCATCTTCGCCATCAACAAGATGGACCTGGCCGGCTACAGCCAGGAACGCTTTGAAGAAATCAAGGCCCAGATTGCCAAGCTCCGCGACGAATTGGAACTGGCCAACGTCATCCTCATCCCCGTTTCGGCGACGGAAGGGGACAACGTCACCAAGGCGTCGGCCAATATGCCCTGGTACCAGGGGCCGACCATCCTCGACTATCTGGAAACGGTCAACGTCGAAGAAGACAAAGAAGAAGGCTTTTACCTGCCCATCCAGCGCGTCTGCCGCCCGAACCACACCTTCCGCGGCTTCCAGGGCCAGATCGAAAGCGGCGCCTTGGCCGTCGGCGATACGATTACGACCCTGCCCAGCAAGGAAGAAGCTAAGGTCAAATCTATCCTCATCGGCTTCGATACCGTCGATTCGGCTGCTAAAGGCCAGCCGGTCAACGTCCAGCTCGACCGCGAAGTCGACGTATCCCGGGGCTGCGTCTTTACCAAGGGGACGGACGTCGCCCTGAGTCAGCGCATTACGGCGACTATGCTCTGGATGGATGACCAGGACCTGGCTGTCGGCAAGGAATACGTCGTCAAACTGGGGACCAAGGAAATCGTCGGCGTCCTCACCGATATCGACTACACCATCGACGTCAATACAGGCGAAAAGAAACGCGCTTCGAGCCTTACGAAGAACGAAATCGCCGTCTGCACGCTCTTCCTGCAGGAACCGATTGTCGTCGATACCTTCAGCCATCACAAGGTCCTGGGCGAACTCATCCTCATCGACCGCGTCACCAATATGACCTCGGCCTGCGGCGTCGTCATCGACGTTAACGATACCAACGCCGACCACACCTTTGTCAACGGCTCCCTGAAGGCCCGCGGCGACGTCTTTGAAGACTTCTTCTACGGCATGCAGAGTCTCAATATCACCAAGGCCAAACCGGCCTTCCACCAGTACCACATCGGTGATACGATCCCGACGAAAGGCGAAACCTACGCCTATCCGGACAACTTCGACATCCTCATCCTCCGCGACAAGATTGCAGTCGAAATCCGCGACGCTAAAGTGGCTAACATCCTGTCCCTTGATGGCTATGCCTATACGGAACAGCCTTTGGTTAATGGCCGCGGTTTTGCCATTAACGTTCACTCGCCACAGGAATTCGCTGCTTTTAAAGCGGATTATACCAAGGCCGGGGAAAATTCCGATGCCGAACTCTTCGACAAATGGATGACCTTTGAAACATATCGCAAGATTAAATTCCACAACGATTTTGAATGAGTATAATACTTCACTAAAAACTACAAACTGAAAACTCAAAAAGAGGCTGGCTTCATGCGACAGCCTCTTTTTTCTATATGCAGAAACAGCATGGCCTACCTGTAATAAGTTACAGTGTTATAAAAGGACTTTTTCTGTATAATAAAAGTAAAGAAAGACATTCCTGTTTGTGAAGTATATGTTAAGAGAGGTGAGGCATATGACCTGGAAAAAAATGGTAACGTTGACTTTGAGTGCCCTGATGCTTTCGACGAGTCTCTGTTTTGCATCCCTGTCCGTGCGGACGATTAGCAGCAGTGATTTCAACTCCTACATGAGTGCCGCCCGTTTTGCTGTCTTTGCGAAATCCGGCAGCGGCTACATCATGTATGAACCGAGCAGCAAGTCGTCGGCAGCCAGCGATTTCCGCAGCCTTCCCGACGGCCGGCACGACATGTATACGGGAAATATTGCTGTCCGCGATTATTTGGAAGACTATGGCTGGTATGACAATCGCAACACAGTCTCCAACGGCTGGGTCTTTACGGCTTGGGAAAAACGGTAAAGGCGAAATTGGCTGACAGGTTAAACTGTGATACACAAGGGAGGTCGTTCGGATGAAAGGATTATGGAAAAAAGTAAGTCTCATGGCAGCAGCCGTTCTCCTGCTCTGTGTTATGCTTACAGGCTGTATGTCCGATAAGTATGCCAATAGTGAATATACCGGCACGTGGAAGGCGACGAAAGCCTCTATGAGCGGTGTCAGTCTCGATGTCAATAAAGTCATTGGTAGTTTTGTCCTTGAATTAGAAGCCGACGGCGATGCCAAGGCGGTTATCAAAGGCGAAAAGAGCAGCGGCGACTGGGAAGAAGTGGAAAACGGCTTTAAACTCAAGGATTCCCAAGATGAAATGGCTTTTACGAAAGTCAAAAAAGGCGTAGTCAAGACCGAACATTCCGGTATGGTCATTCTTTTTGAAAAACAAGGCAGCAAATAGTACCCATTTATATTCCACAACGATAACGATTTTAGATGATAAAAAAGCATAGTATTTAGGATAAAAACAAAAAAACTGTTGCTACGGCAACAGTTTTTTTGTTCCCCGACTGTTATCATAAAGTCAACGAGGCGGCTTGATATGTCGTCACGGTGTATGTGAAAAAAATAATTTGTTTATCCATTATATTTATCTTTTATTTCTTTAGAAAGAGGGTAACAGCATGGGCTATCAATTAAATGCAGATGCATTGAGCACGGTCTTTGCCAAATGGTCGGATACGTATGATATTTACGCTCCGAAACTGTTTGCAGGTACAGGGCGGTCTTCGATGCAGGATATCGTACGCTATGGCAAGATCACCAAGCCGGAAGAAATCGTTTGGGATAAACGGTCCGTCTATTTGGCAAAAGATGTTCTGCTGCCGGTTTGCCAGACCTTGTTCTATTTCAGTCAACTACTCCCGACTAAAGTCGGGAGCTTGTAAGTCGGAACTACATAGGTACTAACGGCATCTAAACGATGTCTTCCTAAATCCGCCTACATCATCGGGTGGCTGACAGCACCCGCTTTACCCAGGAGATTTACTCCGAGGTAGTCTTTATTCTTTCATAACGAGGATTATTATCCCTAGAAATCCACAGGCTTCCGAGAAGCTGAATGTTCATGGCTCCAATACGGTCATCGTTGGACTTGTAACC
>ENA-UOJH01000041-UOJH01000041.1-human-gut-metagenome-genome-assembly--contig:-C148-NODE-41-length-139989-cov-35.959888_pt1 | contig 139989 bp, 115 predicted proteins | sample MGYA00242345_ERZ723892 | MGnify/ENA metagenome assembly ERZ723892 | reverse complement strand
GCTTCCGAATAGGAAGTTGTTGTAATGCTAAAAATCAATGTGCCAATACACTAGTTGTAATACCTGTACTTACTACTGCGGAACCTAATAATATACTTATTCCGGAAGTCATATCTCCCATAACCTTTTCTCCTTTTGTTTATCCGTATAAAATATCATATCAATACTTCATTTGTAATTTTCATTATTATAACATAAGGGCTCCCATATGGGAAGCCCTGTATTACAATCTTTTTAATCCTCATTACATATCATGAGTTAAACTGCATTGGTGTCAAAACAGTCAACTATAGTTTTAATTTTAAATTTATATCTATAAATGAGCAAATTTGAAAAAATGCACAAAACTACACTGCTAATTTCATAAACGAATCAAAATCCTTGCTGACCCTTGCGCATTGGAACAGATATTGAAACTGTTCCTGTTGGACGATGTTACAGATCAAGTGATATCCATTTTCAAAAGATCATGCTTCACCAGTTCATATAACACACATATAATGCGCCAGTGACATCAGCAGCCAGTAGCGTCGGATTCCCTGTGTAGAACGGATCTGATAACTATCCAGTGCCAGTTTATCCTTGCACTGTCGGAAAAATACTTCGATTGACCACCGGCATACGTAACAGGACAGGATTTCATTGGTCGATAATGATACGTCAATGCTGAGAAAAGCCCGCAGTGCTTTCGGTTTTCCAAATGCTTTTTCCGGGTAACTCAAAAGAACAACGGCATTTTCGATGCCATTGAGTTTTCCTTCATACCGGTACACATAATAGTTTTGGACTTTAACGGTCACAAAGTTAAAATCCAAATGTGTTACGGACAGAAGTGCGGCGAACTCACTGAGTTTCTTTTTGATTCCAAATGGATAAAGCATCCGGTTTGTTTTTAAAGCACCAATGGTATGGAACCCTTTTTCTGCAAAGGCATTGATTATTTTTTCAGAAATATATCAGCAGTCACAAAGAAAATAGGACATTGCCGGTGGAACAGGCAGTTTCTTTGCGATATTTTGTACAATATCAATCTTGGAAAGTGATTTATTGTACATCACAAAAGCATAATTCAGGACGATGCCGTTACAGGAAAGCATAACAGCAACTGCCTGATGCCCGTAATCCTGTTTTCCCTTTAAATGGGATTGGTGAAAATACACATCTTCAATAGGATGCAGAGCCTGTGACGAAGGCTTTGTCTTTGAAGCTATTGTATCGTCCACAATGCAGAAAACAGGCTTTCCGGTGCGGGCTGCTTCTGAATAAATAATCTCTATAACAGAACGTTTTAACGTATCTGAAAGTAATGGATCATCCCATTTCCCTGAATTTAGGAAATGGGCAATCGTAGTTCTGTGGCAGGAACTGTTTTTAGCAAAGTCCGCGGTTTTTCCATGATATCCTGAAACAAAAATGCTGATCAGAATGCCCATAAGATGATTTATCACTCGTTTCGAATAAGATTTGCATAAGTTTAATTCCTTAAGCTGGTTGTATATGAATGTAGAATCATGTATAGTATTGTAAGTACGTAATCATCTGTACCTTGCCTTTTTAAAAAACATGCCGCCCATCAGGGCGGCACATTTTATTTCTTCTTTTTGGTTCGAAATCCTTCCGGTAATTCATTTGACCATGGCAAAAGCCGATTTAGATCATCCGGCTTTGGAAAAGGTCCCATTTTACGAAGCTCGTCTAATACATAGGAAAGATATACATACGGCTTCAGACCATTCAGCAGGGCTGTTTCTGTGATACTATAAACAACAGCACTGGCATCTGCACCACGGATACTCTTGGCAAACAGCCAATTCCGGCGGCCTACTGCAAAATTTTTGATTGCACGCGCCGCACTATTATTATCAATGCTCAGATGCCCGTCATCCAAGTACCTGCGAAGATAGTTTTCCTGATTCAGCGTATATAAAATGGCATCACCAATAAGGGAAGATCTGTCTACAGAATCTTCCATCGAATGCAGCCATTCAAACAGGGCTTCCACTACTGGACGCGACTGCTTCTGGCGTTCCTGATACCGTTCTTCCAGTGTCTTATCTTTGATCAGTTCCTCTACTTTATACAGGATTCCGATCCTCGTCATTGCCTGATATGCAACTGTTTCTTTCAGCTGCTCCTTTGTGAAATCCTTTTTTAATGCCGTGAGCGCAGCATCAAAACAGCGTCTCGCATGGGTAAAGCATCCTGTTACGGTAATGGAATCGTTCAGTCCATGATACGCCTGGTATCCATCACACGTCAGATATCCATGAAATGTATCTCCAAGGAAGTTTACCGGGTGATATCCGGCACGCGTTCTCTCATAATCAAAGAGAACCATCTGTGGGGATTCACTGTAATGATCTGTCAGATATACCCACATCCAGTTTTGAGATGATCCTTTCTGATCTGGTTCATCAATCACCTGGATCCTGGTCTCATCACAATGGATGTATCTGCTCTTTAGGAATTCTTCCTTCATCTGCCTATAAAGCAGTCCCAGATACCGGTCTGCACAGCTGATGATCCAGTTTGCCATTGTTTTTGTTGAAAGATTTAAGTCATACCTTGCGAATTCCCGTTCCTGTCTTGCCAGCGGCATGCCATTGACATACTTTGCATTCATGATTCCGGCAACCAGCGAAGGTGTAGCAATGCTTCCCTTGATCAGCGGAAACTCTTTTTCCGGCCGGATCATAGCACCACATTTTGGACAACTGTATACATAGGTTACTTCTTCAGCCACTTCAAAGGTGGAGGGGATGAATTTCAGTCGTTTTACGACTTCTTTTGTGACGACTTTATACTTTGTTCCACAGTCCGGACAATGGCGGTTTTCGCCGGTCAGTTTATATTCGATTGTTTCTGTTACTTCGAAATTAGAGAGATCTTCTTCTTTTTTGCCGGTGCGTTTTTTCCGTTTGTGCGATGGAATCACGATTTCCTCTTCAATCTCAGCAGTATCCATATCTGCATTGACTTCAGCCTCATTAAACAGATCCATCTGTTCATATCCATCTGCGTATTTTTCACTGGAAGAACCGAAACGTCTTCTTTGTGCAAGTGCAAGACGGTCTGAAAGCATTGCGTTCATAAATTCCAGTTCTTTCTGCTTGTCTTTCAGAAGCTGTACCTCGGTCTCTTTTTTTTGAACCTGATTCTGCATGATTCTCATAACTTCCATCATGTTTTCACGGCTCATGTTATTCAGCTGTTCCTCTGTAAAAAACGGATCCATCCGGCAATCTCCAAACTTTTAAATGATAATTCAAGTATAACATAAAAAAGCCTGTTATTCGAGAAAAATCAACGTTTTACTGTGTAGGAATATATATCGATATCCACGAGTATTTCGTGTTTTTTGCGAATTGACAAATCCGTTCTTTATACAACAATCTTTGGATGACGTTCTTCAAAAGCTCCCTTCGGAGTAAGTGAAAGACCATCACACAGCCAATGCATTTCTTTCAGGGTCACTTTCTGTAATTCATCCGGAGTTTCCGGCCAGTGAAAGGAATCCCTGTCAAGCCTCTTCATCAGAATCCAGAAACCAGATCCGTCCCATTGCAGAATCTTAATAGAAGTCCGCCTGCGGTTGCAGAACGCAAACATGCAGCGCGAATAGGGATCAAGTTTGAATTTCAGCTTGATAATTGCAGCCAGTCCGTGATAGCTTTTTCTCAGATCGGTAGCTCCACAGGCAAGGTAAACGGTTGTGCCACCTGCCAGATCAAGCATGATCTTTCAGTCCCTGTATTAGAACATGAAAAAGTTCCAGCGGGCATTCCGGCATCACTTCAATCCGAATAGCGTTTGTGATAAAAATACGGACTGGAGATGGGCTGATGTTCAAAGTCCCATTCTTTGAAATTTCCGTTTCCGTTGGCATTTTTGCAAAAATCATATCTGTATCCGATTGTCCGTCCAATGTTTTCAGCTTGTGCATCCAGTAATTCATTGTAGAGACTGGAACGTGATGTTCCTGACACCATGTTTTGCAAGTCTGCCCACTAGATTGAAATTCATGGATTCGTTCAGACCACAGTGTGATTTTTTCATCTGTTTTCATAATGATACAGTTTCCTTCCTTTGTTATGAAAAGAGTGTATCAGAAAAATATAGTTGCGGACAGATACGAATGATTACGTACTTACATAGTATTTGCAAGAGACACCTTTTTTCGTAAATGTTGCAAATGTTTGTTTAGGCACTTTCATTATACAACACATGGAATCGAGGTGTCTTTCTTTTATGCAAAATCACGAACTTGCTCATTTATAGTAATATATTAATAATTCTTTATGTTTCCTAAAATATTCTTCATTATCTACTTTTCTAATGTGATTATTTCATCCCATATGTTTATCCGTATAAATATCATACCGATTTTCACTTCATTTGTAATTTTCATTATTATAACACAGGGGCTCCCATATAGGAAGCCCCTATATTACAATCTTTTTAACCCTCATTACATATCATCAAACTCCATCAGCCATCTGAATTACTGCCAAGTGATCGGTTTTGCTTCGGTTTCATTACACAACCACCAAAAAACCGTCCTCTAACCTCTTATAGAGAAGTACGAAACCATCCCCTTCCCAAAGAAGCGTCTTCTATTTCGACAATTGCTCCACCAAAATGAATAATAACCGCCGTTTTAGCATCAGACAAAGGGGGGTGTACTTCTAGCTTTTTGAAAACGATCGACTTGTCACTTATATTTGTTTCTACTGAAGCAGGAATATTTTCTAATATTTATTGCATCTCCTCCACACAAAATCTCATTTGTATTTTATTTTCTTATACCCGATCAAGCATTCCAAATTTAAGAACTGATTGATATTTTCCACCCCTGTACCTGCATTCCTTTTACTTTATACGCTCTTTTAGCAATGGTCGCAAGAGGAAGATCTGCATCTGAATCAGAATAAAAGTTATCTATTTCCTCAAGTTTATATTTTTCCTGAAATCTCACAACTTTTTCTTTTCCCCGGCAGTTTTTTCCATCAATTTTACCTGTATTTATATCCAACTTCGTTGCAATTACATCCTGTATATCAAGTTTTTCGGTTACGGGAAATAAAAGAAATTCCGGAGATGCAGAAATTATAATATCTGATTTCTTCTTATTCTCCCAATACCATGTCTTTATTTTTTTTTCATTTAAAATCCAAAAATCCTTTACCATGTTTTCTTTTTTTTGATCAGTGGAAGAAACGAAAAAAACTTTCCTTAAATTGTGTTTTGTCAATTTTTTTTAATTTATAAAAAAAAAATCCTTTTATCTGTTTCCCTCCCACATGTAATATTCCTGGTTGTTTTCTCAAACAAAAAAATAAAAATCTACAGTACTATCACCTGCATAAACTGTACCATCAAAATCATAAGCATTCCAGTCTACAAAATATATAATATAATAAACATCATTATAGCTAATAGCGCTATCAATAAAAGTAATATTTTATCCCCTAAAATTGTGTCTGTAGGATCACCATCTGTTCCCTCTTTCTCTATATTTAGACTATATTTCATTGCTACAATCAAAACCAATGGTACTGTTGAAAGTAAATATGTTTTCTTTTCTCCACACTCAGTACACCATAATGAATAAAATAAAATAGCAAGTGTCAAACACAAATACATATTTTTGTCTAAGAACTGGTAATTATAATACTTAAGTACCTCTCTACTTTCCTGCCCATCCTCAATGCCCATCTGTCGAATCAATTCATTTCTTCTTTTACTCAGTCCTAAATAAAATGCACCCGCCATAATGACAAGGTATAACCATTCAGAAACAATAATCCCTGTAACCATTGATCCAAAAAATAATCTTATCAAAAAGCCACTTGCCAATATAACTATATCCATTAACGGAATGTTCTTTCCTTTTAAAGTATAAAATAGATTTATTATATAATATCCAATATATAGTAATAATGCTGGCAGAAAATAGACAGTTCTCCCCATAAATATAAAAATACAACAACCCAATATTAACAAAATAAAATGACCAGCCATCCCTTGACGAACAGATATAACTCCAGCAGCAATGGGCCTTTTACATTTTATAGGGTGTCTTTTATCTTTTTCTACGTCAACAATGTCATTAAAAATATAGATAGATGATGCTAAAAATGAAAAAGCAATAAATGCCGATGCCCCCCTTAATATAGTTGTTATATCAAGTGCTTTTCCAAAAAACAATGGAAAAAATACAATAACATTTTTTACCCAATGTTTTATTCTTATTAACTTCATCCAGCTTTTTATTTTTTGTGTCATATTATTTCATCCTTTGTCTTATACTTTTATAAAATATTTACACCATTTTTATAATTTATCCTGGTTATTATTTTATCTGTAAATTCATATATCTTTTTTAAAATAACAACAAAAATACAGGTTACAATAAAGTTTATACTAAATGCCACCGGAAGCTTTATATACCATTCCCATTTTATTGACGGGATAAAATACATCAATAATGAACTAGAAATTCCCTGACAAAAATAATAATAAATCGCATTTTTCCCTATCCAGGAAAACACATTTTTATCAGAAATCTTTAATCTCCCCTTTGCATATAATGCCAATACAATTATAGCCAATGAATATACTACATATATTATATTCGGTGGAAATTTTAAACTTTGCATGTTTCTCAACTCAACATTCAAATACTTTGCCATAACCTTCATAAATATTAATATTCCACACTCAATGATAATCACACTATAAAAATGCTGTATTTTTTTCCTGCTGCATACTACACCTAACATCCAAAAAAACAAATATACCAGTGTGGTACTTGAAAAATAGAAGAAATTTTTTCCAAGATATGTATAAATAAGTCCCATAAAAACAATTAACAACGTTATACTACACAACTTCATGAATTCCTTTTCATCAGTTTGAGATTTTTCAGGGGTACAAGTATAGTACAATCTTGTTACAATATAAGATCCAATCGGTATTACCGTAAAATAAACGGGCATGAACCAAACACTTCCCATTACTACCCTCAATGCCGTATTTTCGGTACGCAAAAAGAACATATTATTCACAAAATTTTCAAGTGTTATTCCATCATAATTTTTTAAAATTATTCCGAATAATATCAAACAAATAAAATAGAAAAACAAAAAAAATAAATATTTTTTATATAAATTTAAAAGTGACAACATTGTCTTTTTAAAAGATCTTACATACGTAAATCCTACTCCTGAACAGAAGAAAAAAATGGAACATCCAACACCAATGCCATTGATTTCACAATTTCTGGAACATAACTCTCTCCCGACCAAAATACCGTGTGAATCATTATTATATTAATCGCAGCAACCCCTTTCATAAAATCAAGATATGTATCCCGTTTCTTTCCCATAGTTGCATCCTTCTCATATATTATATCTTTGTCCATATTTTTACTCCACAATTTTATATACTAATCCATAGTACGAAAAGATATCTCCTGTAACTTCATTTTCATCCACTTCACCAAATGTAAAATCTGTAATCCCCATATCTTCCAATGTGAAAATACGTCCTGAAAATCTGCCACGATTGTTATATCCCACTACAACCTCATTTTCCTCCGTGATATTTTTAAATTCCTGCAACTCATTTTCTATCACACTATATTCATCTGTAAGTATCTCATCCGAAAATACAATATTAGGAATCATATTTGCACCTAACAACACAGCAATCACAACTGCTAAAACATTATACATCGTTTTATTTCGTTTATTGTATTCCATAAACAAATATATCATTGCGCAAACCGGAACATAAAATAAAGCACCAAAATATCTCGCCCAGCATAATCCAGGAACAAATATAATCGCCCCTATCATAATTCCAAAAAATAAATAAATTGCATGACAAATCTCTTTTTTTATTTTATGATAACGAATCAAGGCAAAAACAATGACAGCCATGCTTATTATAAATATGCCACTAAACAATATTCCCCATCCTGCAGTTCTTACATCACATGAATGCGCTGGTAAAAATTCACTTTTATAAATCGTAAATGGGATTTTCCATTCAACCTGTTCAATCGTTTTACTTCCATTGGTCTTTGAAAATAAAGAGCATATAAATCTTGAAATGTTATTCATATTCTGATAAACATCTGGAAGCTGAACTGTTATCAAATCTGTTGCTCCTTCTCCAATCATTGTATACACAGGATTTTTATGTCTTAACAGATTGATCATATAAGAAGTTGCCCCTACATAACAGGTACCTGATATAGCACCAAGTGCAAGTATTGCAAAACGGCTCATTATCTTTCTTTTTTCATCTGATTGTTTCAATTCTTTTCTCTTTTTTATAACCCAATATACAAAAAATACAATACAAGGTATCCCAAAATATATCAGAGATGAAAATTTTAAATTCAATCCAATTACAATACTTATAAATATCATATAATAACAATACTTTATCAACCTGCCATCTTCACAAAGGGTAAGATACGCCAGACAAAATATACATAAAAGGAAAAACTGCCAGAGTAATCCATCAATATAATATGTAAAGAACTGTGAAAAAGCTACAGGATTTAAAGCAAGTAAAATTGAACAGATAATCTTCTGTCCTCTTCTTAAAGAAGTCGTTTCTCCTAAAAATCCACAACTAATAAAGCACATTGCAATACATGCTAAAATATTAAAACACTTTCCACCTTCAATATTTCCTGTAATAGCATAAATGCATGCAGCAAATATTTCTGCTCCTTTGGGATATGCATCTAACCATGTCTGGGAAAGTACAGCACAAGACGGAATATCAGAAGCTGCATAATCATAAAATGTTACTTTTAAAGGATTCCAACCATTTTTCATAAAAGCAGTCATTGTTTTATGATAGGTATTTCCATCCCATGAAAAGTCAAATGTATGTTCACAGATAACAATTGTTACAATTAAAATCAATATTCCAAATAGAGTTATCCAGATGGTCTTTTTTATGTTCTTATTACTATAAAAGCAAATAACTGAACTGCAGAATACAGAGAATATAAAATTAATTGGTGTTACCGTAATGTTCAAAAAAAATAAAGTAGTTGTAATAACTATAGAAAAAAATATTAAATCTATTAAAAATGTTCCCAACTGCAAACAATTATCATTTTTTTCCATGAATTTCTCCTCTATGTAAAAAAAATTACACTGTTCTTAAAAATGCATTATCCTCTGAAACCCAAATTGCCATTTGTTTCTGTCCGGAATATACTCCTTTTATATAATTGATTCCATTATCTTTTAATGAATTTTCAATCACTTTACCTGTATTTTTTTCTCCCACTCTATTATAATCATCCATAAGAATAACAAATGATCCTTTTAAATTCTGTGGTATGAGACTCAAAACATCCACCCTGGCATATTGTTTCATATCACCGCTCAATGGTGCATCTATAAAAATAAAATCAAAGCTTTCTCCCTTAAACCTTTCTTCAAAACCTCGAAACTGTCTAACTTCCTCTGCATCAAGAAATTTTTTCATTTCTCTATCCAATTTTACAATTTCAGTATTAGCAGATACAGCAGTATCCCGTTCAAAAAAGCGAATCCAATCCTCATCATGCTCTACTACATAATGTTTCACATCTGCATATGCAGCCGCATACTGCGTAATCATTTTTGTTGATTGCCCCAGTCCTAATTCCAGAATATTTTTAGGTTTCACTTCATTTAAAATACGATATAAAACATACAATACAGGATAACCAATCGCCCATCTTCCCGGATAAAACGATTTATTTTTCAACCATGCTTCTGTATCTATTGCATTATTGAAAATACATGCCCACAAAATTTCATTCGAGTTTGCAATCATTGTCTGGAAGTCTTTTTCATAACATTTGTAATTATTTTGAGCATCTGTTTTTAGTTCTGAAAGTGTCTGTACTGTTTTATCTATTTGTTCATACTGTTTACTTCCACTTTCTTTCATAAAATTCTGATTCTCTTGTATATGATTCTGCCCCTCTTGTATCACATACTGATTTTCCTGCAATTTATGTTGCAAATCTACTATACTATCCTGATTTTTTTTCATGACTTCCATTAATTTTATTATGTCATCCATCTTTTCTTGTAAAATCACGATTTGCTGCTCTGTATTTTCATTCCATTCAGCCTGTTTCTTTATTAATTTTTTTATACTATTCAGAAATCTTTGAGCAGTATTATACGGCATCGGCAATATACATTTTAACGTCTCTGTAAATTTTTTCACTTTTCTTTACCTCCTGTGGTAAAGCATTATTTTTTCCATTTTTTTTTGATGTTTTTAATCCATATAAAAGGTTTTCTGATAATAACTGCAAGTTTATATGATCTGGATCGTTTAATCTGTTTTAATTCAGCTTTTGCCTTTTTTTGTCCTTTTGTTAATTTATTTATTTTGGTTTTCGCTTTTTTCTGTTCTTCTACCAGTTTTTTTATTTTTTCTTTTAATATTTTTTCATTTTTTACATGTTCGTCAACATCATATTTACTATAAACTATCCAGTTATAAAACAGGCTCTTTTCTATTCCTTCTAAACACTGATACTTATATTTCTCCTCATCTTCAAGCATCCGATATTTTTTTCGCGCCTCATTAAGTACTCCTTCAATCACCTTCATTATGACAGTTTCCTGCTCTATACTTATTTTTGCATTTTGTACTGTATTAAGCATATTAAAATAATTGTAAAACAGACCATATGAATGTATAAATTTCTTATCTGACGTCATAACTGAATTCGCCCGAACCCTTCGCTTAAAATATACAGCAGGGATATGTGCCACTTTTTCCGCCATGAGCATTGTTTTAAATGTAAAACTGTTATCCTCGTGCCAAACTCCTGGCAAATACCATAATTCTTTCTCAACAAAGTACTCTCGCCGAATAAATTGTAAGCATGGAGACTGCCTGTACTCCGCATTTTTTTTCATTTCAACCATCATACTTATTCCATTTTCAACACCGGAATAATCAAATTTTCTTTGATAATATCCTTTATATGCTGGCTTTGTAATTTCTAATTCTTCCGATTCATAAAATGTTGTACCGTCAAAATACAACACATCCAGTCCCTTTTCATCTGACAAAGAATATAATTCTTTCAACGCTTCTTTTTCCAAAAGATCGTCGCTATCCATAAAGTATAAATACTGTCCCGTTGCATTTTTTACTGCCTGATTTCTGGCAGCTCCCTGTCCAGCATTTTTTTGTGTATAAACTGCTACTCTTGAATCATTTTGAGCGATTTTTAATAACACCTCTTCTGTTGAATCGATTGAACCGTCATTTACACAAATTACTTCTATCTCATGCAGCGTCTGATTTAAAATACTTTCCAAACAATCTTCAACATAATTTTCAACATTATAGCATGGAATAATTACAGAAACTTTAGGTACAATATCAGCGGATCTTTCTTTTACACATCGAGTCTCAACATTTTTGCGTATTTCCTCTAAATTTTTTTTCCATCCAAAGCCTTCAATTAATCCCTTTAATCTACAAACTTTATTCCAATCTATATACTCTTCTTTTTCTCCACTGAACAGTTGTAATTCTGAAAACTTATCTTCCTGAAATGCCTCCAACAATTTCTGACGAGAAGCAACATCAGAATAATTGTAAGAATCATAATTATATAAGCATCCCGAAATAACAGCACTTCGAAATCCTTTTTTTATATAATCATATACATTTTTTTCTACAAGTGCCTTGTGCGCACTATAATAGGCTTCCAAAAAACATAATGGTGCATTATGTTTTTTGCTCTGTAAATTTGTACTCATTCCCCGTCTATAATTTACAAGTGCTTCATCAACATAAGAAATCCTTTCTGATGTACAAACCATAACAAATATAAAATATACATCATTACTGTTCTGGAATGGTTGAAACTGAATGCCACTCTTATCTACAAATTCTTTTTTAAACATTTTTGTCCACGGTGCTGGTGATATAGCATTTAACAGCTGTCCATCTGTATCTCTATAACTAAATGGTAATTCTTTAGGCAATATTTTCGTTTTTAAAAACCATGGTGCCGGCTTTGTTTCTTTTGTTGCATCATCAAAAACCTGACCACCACACAATACAAGATCCGCCTCTGTTCTCTTAGCTTCATTATACATTTTTTCAAGCATCGTTTTTTCAAAAAAATCGTCCGAATCTAAGAAAATAATATATTCACCCACAGCATGTTTCATTCCATTATTTCTTGCAACTCCCGCATACTGGTTCTGCTGTTGAATTATCTTAACCCTGCTATCTGCTTCTTCATATTTATATAGTAATTTTAAAGTTCCGTCTGTTGATCCATCATCCACGCAAATTATTTCAATTTCTTTTAAAGTCTGATTAATCAAACTATCCAGGCATTCCTCTATGTAATTTTCAACATTATACACAGGCATTACAACCGAAACTTTAACATTACAATCCATATTTATTTCTCCCATATTTCCTTTATATTCCATCTTCCTCGTGAATCTAATCTCTCATATACAGATCCCTTGTATATACTTTATCTTCTACTCCTCTTAGTTCTGTTTCCATACGATTTGCCACAATTACAGTACACTTTTCTTTAAACTCCTCTAAATTTTTTACAACTTCATGTCCATAAAATTCACTGACATTTAAAGTCGGCTCATAAATAACAATGGTTTTGTTCGCATTTTCTATACGCTTCATGATTCCCTGAATCGCACTTTTTCTGAAATTATCTGAATTTGCTTTCATAGTAAGGCGGTAAATACCAATAATGTAATCTTCATTTTCAGTTACCCTATCCTGTGCAAGTGACATAATACGATCTGCAACAAAATCTTTTCTCGTCCTGTTTGCCTCAACAATGGCACCTATTATATTTTGTGGCACTCCTTTATAATTTGCTTTCAACTGTTTCGTATCTTTCGGCAGACAATATCCACCATACCCAAAAGACGGATTATTATAATGATTTCCGATACGAGGATCTAATCCAATTCCCTCAATAATCTGAGCAGTATTAAGTCCCTTTATTTCTGCATATGTATCTAACTCATTAAAAAAAGCTACCCTCATAGCAAGATATGTATTGGCAAATAACTTAATAGCCTCTGCCTCTGTAAAATTAGGAAACAGGACAGATACATCTTTTTTTATAGCACCTTCCTGCAGAAGTTCTGCAAATTTATGCGCCATAGCAATGATCCTGTCATTTTCTTTTGGAACACCAACAACAATACGGGACGGATACAGATTATCATACAATGCTCTGCCTTCACGTAAAAATTCCGGTGAAAAAATAATATTCTCTGTATGATATTTTTTTCTGATCCCCTCTGTATATCCAACGGGAATAGTAGATTTAATCACCATAACAGCATCTTTATTGCATTCTAATACCTGCTCAATCACAGATTCCACAGATGATGTGTCAAAGTGATCTTTCACTTCATCATAATTTGTCGGTGTAGAGATAATAACAATTTCAGCGTCTTTATAAGCACTATTTCCATCTGTAGTTGCCTTAAGATTCAGTTCTTTATTTGCAAGATAATCTTCAATCTCTGTATCGACAATCGGCGATTTTTTATGATTGATCAGATCTACTTTTTCCTGAATCACATCTACCGCAACAACCTCATTGTGCTGTGCTAATAGAATTGAATTTGACAATCCCACATATCCTGTCCCTGCAACTGCGATTTTCATATTTATTATGCTTCCTCCATTCTGTGATATCTTTTGTTTATACTAAACTTAACGAAAACACAATTTCTTAATTTTCCCTGGCAGCCACATAATTATCCTGCCCACCTTATATGACCATGAATTACGTATTTTATCCCGTTCTGTCTCTGTTTTTTTCAGTTTCTTCTGCAACTGCTTTACTTCCGTCTGCCGTTCCTTAAGCTGCTGTTCTAACTGCTCTTTTTGTTGTTTGATTTTTTCCAGATCCTTTATTTTCATATTTTGCTGCCTGATTTTTTCATCCTGAACTGATTTTTGTGCACTCCGTTGCACTAACTGCAGATAAGTCTGATACGACAAATACGCACGAAAATCCTCCCTGGAATCGTTAACTAAATGCTTTACGAATTCACAATGCCATTTTGCATAATAAAACTGCTCCTCTCTTTCTTGTATATGAAGGCGCTCTAACCCACCATTTTTCAAGAAATTAAACACTTCTGCAAACGCATCTGCCTCTTTAATATTGCGAAGCAAATACACTGTACTGCTTATTACTTTATTTGCATAACTTTTTTCAGGGAAAACGTTTAACTCTGTTAATTTTTCAGCTACACTTATCCATGCAGTAAATGGCACCAATGGCGATTTTGACAATGTTCCAAACAAACTTTCTTCCTGATTCAGGCGGTAATTGATTAAACCCTCATTTATTGTTGTAATCCGTTCTGCCAATACTAAGGCACATTGTGTAAAATATATATCATTTCCATTTCGAATCGGCTGAAAATCTATATTTATATCTTCAATAAACTGGCGCCGAAACATTTTATTCCATGGCACAGCATTCGTAAAATTAAGAATATACTCCTCATTTGTTTTTCTATTAAACACTTCGCCAGGAATATATTTCATGTTTAAATATCCAGAAGCATTCAATGCCATTTTCTTTGTATCATTAAAATATTTATTAGCTCCACATACACATATATCTGCTTGCAAACCAGATGCTTTTATATACATTTTTTCTAATGCATCTGCCTCAAAAAAATCATCACAGTCCCAAAAGACCAAATACTCCCCCTTGGCATGCTTTTTTCCAAGATTTCTCGCAACTCCAGCATACAAATTTTTCTGTTGTAACACCTGCACCCGGTTATCCTTACTCTGATATTCCTTTAAAATGGAAAAAGATGAATCCGTTGATCCATCATCCACACATATAATCTCAATTTCCTTCAGGGACTGTCCCACAATACTATCGAGACATTCTCTCAAATGTTCTTCTCCATTATACACAGGTACAATTACTGATACTTTTATCATCTATCTCTCCATTTTTATTCTAAATTTTCTGGTCACAAGTTCCTGTATATGCAGTTTTATACTTTTAATATTTTACATAAACATCATAATTATATCAAACAGATGCTCAAAAAGCAATCTGACAATCTCTCTTTTTCTTTTCCTCTTTTATTCTATAATTCTTAATATTATCTTTTAAAAATATTAATTTTATTTTTCTATCTATATATTGTATACTTAATTCACAAAATATTTTAGTATTATCAACCAATCATTCTATGGAGGTTTTTATGTTTCATATACATTCATTTACACCAAAATTTGTAATCTTCGCATGCGTCTTTTTTCTTTATCCCCCCTCTTCCTATACAGTTACTGCATCCACCCATTCCAACTCAGGATTTTCTATTAAACCAGAATCCGTTTCTGACACTGAGATTTCTATTGAATCAGAATCTGTTTCTGACACTGAGATTTCTATTGAATCAGAATCCATTTCTGACACTGAAATTTCTATTGAATCAGAATCTGTTTCTGACACTGAAATTTCTGAAGAAAATTTCATTACACCTGATATAGAAGTTCTTGAAAACGATGAAATAAATAGCTTTTCTTTTGACGCCGAAACAATGGAATCTACAGAAATGGTATCTGAAAAACATTCAGCTGCATCTGCCGGCTCCCTCTTTGCCAATATCCAGGATGACAGTTTTACGGATGGATATTACATACGAAAAATATACAGTTCCGATATCACATCCGAAAAAAAAACATATACTGTAATCCAGCGTGCACTGAATGAAGCTGCATTATATGCTACTGATTCATCTCCTTATAAAATTGTTATTGAACCAGGCAATTACACCCTCACAAAAAGTCTGCATATTTACAGCAATACCTGTCTTTATATGGAAGGAGTCACTTTTACGCAGCTTTCCAGTGTAAAATCCAATATGTTAAAAATTGGTGATACTGCTGATACCCAGACCGGATATTACTACAAAAACATTACAATTGATGGGGGAGAGATCGGCGGGACTTTCAATGAAAATGGAAATAGTAATACTGCCATCAAAGCTGCACATATAAATAATTTTCTTATGCATGGTATCACACTGTGTAATACTATTGATTCCCACCTGATGGAAATAGCCGGTGTTAATGGTTTTTCCCTTTCTGATTGTCACTTTAAGGACCAAACTGTAAAATCACGGCAATATCTTGAAGCAATACAAATTGATTTTTTAATACCCTCACATTTTTCCGGCTACATTTATGAAGTACTGGCCAATCAGAACATTTCTGTATACAACTGCACATTTTCAGACGTTCCAAGAGGTATTGGCAGTCATACTTCTATTTTAAATCTTCCAATAAACAATCTAACAATTTCGAATAATACGTTCAGTAATCTAAAAAGTGCAGCCATCCAATTGCAGAATTGTATTAACTGTACCATCTCAGACAATACAATCACAAACTGTCCGCGTGGTATCACAATATACAATACACGAAACTATGGAGAAGGTAATTTTCTTGCTTCAACAATTGCAAATGCTGGAGGGATTGCAACCACAATTTCTTCTGATTACATCAAGCCCTCACAGGATCAAAACATTACCATAAAAAATAACTCCATTTCCTGCACTGGTGATGATACTTTCAACCCCGGCTATGAACGAACCGGTATCTTTCTTGCCGGATATAGCTGTTCTGCCCCAACCTCCCCTGTATCTGGTGATATTCTCCCAGCAGGAGATTATTATGTCAGTGGTGTTTCTATTTGCAACAATACCATTTCCACATCTCAATATGGTATTATTTTACAAAACACAAAAAATTCTACCATTTTATCTAACGTTATTTCTTTTAACAGCAACCACTCTCAGTTTGGCATACATTTGAGAAGTAACAGTACGAAAAATATCATAAAAAAAAATATCATAACAGGTTGTAATGGAAATTCTATTTTTATCAATAGTAACAGTTCCTGTCAATCCCTAAGTAATAATAGGATAAAAAATTCCGGATTCTGCGATATTTGTGTTAAAGATTCAACTATTAAGTCCATAAACAGTAATACCTTGACAGCTTCTGGTGCTTACAGCATTTATCTGGAATCTGCCAAAGTAACTACAATCAAAGGGAACAAAATCCATTCTGCAAATTCCTATGGCATAGCTGTGTCCAATGGAAAAGCAGAAAAAATTTACGAAAATACGATTCGTTCATCGGGTAACCACAGCATTGTCATTTTTAATAATGCTTTTGTATCCCGTATTTTTAAAAACAGGATCAGTTCAGGTAATGGATATGGAATAAATATTGGCTCCATTAGAGCCAACTTAAAAATTTCATCTAACACACTAAAAAATTGCCATGATATTCAACTTTATATAAATCCTGAGACTCTTTCAAAAAAAATTGCTATTACCCAAAACACACTTTCAGGTACTTCAAGTGAATTTGGTGTTTTTATAAATTCCGGACGTGTTTCTATTTCAAAAAATACTTTGAAAAATTTTTTAGTTCCAGTACAAATAGCTGGTTCCGCAAAATGTACAATTAAAACCAACACTTTGAAAAAAAACGCAATAAATAAAATACGCATCGTAGATTCCGGACTTTCTAATTCCGACCAGCAATATAAAGTTCCCGGTAAACCGACTTCTTTAAAAGCCAGTTCCATTGGAAGTTCAAAAATTACACTTACCTGGAAAAAAAGTCCTAATGCTGATGGTTATTATATTTATCGCAGCACATCTAAAAATGGAACCTACAAAAAGATTGCAAATATCACAAAATCCAAAGGCACCACATACACAGATAAAAAATTGAAAAAAAACAAAAAATATTACTATAAACTTGTATCATATAAAAAAACCTCCAATAAAAACACTGTTTTTCTCAGTCCAAACAGCAAAATTCTGCCCCAACGAACGAAACATTAATAGCTTTTCTGCAAAAAAATGTTATGATCTTGTCACACTGTAACCCTGGTGGTACACTAGTACTATAATATTATTTACGGAGGTATAATTATGAAAAAGAAACATTTCTTAAAGACAGCATGCAGTTGTATCCTGTGTGCAACTTTATTGCTGTCATCCACTTCATCATCATATGCATCACAGAATATTCAAGATATCGATTCCATTGCAGATACGGAATCTGAAATGATCGAGGAAGTGGAAACTACTGAAGAAGTGAAGGCAACCGAGGCAGCGGAAATGGTCGAAGCATCTGAAACTACTGAAACATCTGAAACCACCGAAACATCTGAAACCACCGAAACATCTGAAACCACCGAAACATCTGAAACTATCGAGGAATCAGAAACAACGGAATCTATCAAGAAATCAGAGATCACTGATAATTCCGAAATTATGGAACTAACGGAAGATACTGAAACTTCCGAACAATTTGATACTCCCAAAGGAGCTGTTTCCAATGGGTATTATGTTATTAATGTAACCAAAAGTGAAATTTCTTCCACCAGTGCATATGCCGCTATACAATCTGCACTAGATGAAGCTCAGGAAAATGCAACAACAGACTTACCATACAAAGTTTTTGTAGATCCCGGAAAATATTCTCTCACACAAGGACTTCGTATTTACAGCAACACTTATCTTTGCCTGACAGGTGTTACCCTTACTCAAAACAAGGGAAGCAATTACAACATGATAAAAGTGGGCGACAGTAATGATACACATTCAGGTTATTATTACCAAAATATTACCATTGATGGCGGTATCTGGAACGAAAATGGCAATAGCAATACCGCCATCAAGATCTGTCATACACAGAACATTACTCTGATGAATGCCACATTGAAAAATTGTTCCAATTCTCACCTTATGGAGATTGCTGGCAATAACGGTATCACAATTCAAAATTGTAATTTTGCCGATCAGGCATTATCGACAAGTGCCAAACCCTATACCTATGAAGCCATTCAGCTTGATATTTTACTAGAATCTCACTTGTCCGGTTATCTATCTGAAGATCTTCCTTTAAAGAATGTAAAAATTACCGGTTGCTCCTTTAAAAATGTTCCACGTGGTATTGGTAGTCACACTGCAATACTAAACAATCCAGTAGACACGATAGAAATTTCCAACAATACATTTACCAGTCTTAAGAGTCTAGCTATACAGGCAATGAATTACATCAACTGTACTATTACAGGCAATACCATAACTGATACTCCGCAAGGTATCATGATATATTCCGTTCGTGAAAGTGGTACTTTTCTTGCTTCCACAGCAGTAAAAGAAGGACATATTCCATCATCAACCCCGGTTACATATCAAACTCCTGTGAACAATCAAAAAATGGTTATCAGCAATAATACAATTGCAGCTTCAGGTAATGACCCTTATGAAGATTACGAAAATGCCGCTATTTTTGTCAGTGGTTTAAATCTAGGTTCTGCCACTACCGGCTCTGGAGATACAATTCCTGCAGGTAATTATTTTATCAGCGGCATAACCATCTCCGATAATACGATCAATACGGATGGACATGGAATCCGTCTGCAAGACGCCAGGAACTCAACAATAACTGGAAATACAATAACTTATTCTCAGGTTTCAAAGCCTAAAAATACCTTCTATGGCATACAGTTACGCGAATCCTCTACCAATGGAATCATTGACAATAATACAATCAATAAGCCCCTTTCCGGCATACATATATTTGAAAAATCCTCTGCAAAATCCATTTCAGGGAATACAGTAACTACACCAACTAACAATGCTATTATGATAGAAAATGCCAGTGCTACGAATATTTCTTCAAATACGGTTAACAAGCCTGGTATCAACGGAATATTTATTTATAATAATTCTAATGTTGACTTAATCACAGACAACAATATTTCTGCCGGAAATGTCAACATTAACATTGACGGAAGCACAGTCACTGAAATAAGTAAAAATACGCTTTCTTCTGCAAAAACAAACAGTGTATTTTTGCATAACAAATGTACAGTAAATAAACTTTCCAGTAATACCATTAATGCTTCTGGAAAACATGGTGTATTTATCGATTGTGCTACTGCCAAAACCATAAAATCCAATACGATACAATCACCTGCTATTACTGGTGTACATGTATATAACAACAGCAAAGTTTCTACCATTGCGAATAATCAAATTACCTCACCTGGTAAGTATGGCATCTGTGCCGAAAAGAGTACTGCAAGAACTATCTCTGGCAACTCAATCAGCAAACCTGCCAATACAGGTATTTTTATCTTTACCAAAAGCAAAACAGGTACAATATCCGACAATACCATTACCTCTGGAAAAGATAAAGGAATTGCGATCAACTCTGTAAAGTGCAAAATGACGATCAGTGGAAATACAATAAAAAAATGCAAGGCTTACCCTATTTATTGCAACCCTGCCTCTACCTCCTACGCAATTACGTTGAAGAAAAATATCATAACAGGCAATTCAAAAAAAATTGATGGTATCCGTGCTGACTCAGGTAAACTTATTCTTAGCAGCAATACAATCTCTTCCTGTAGTAGGGCGATTATTCTTTCTTCCAAAGTAAAGGGGACTGTTTATCCGAATACTTTCAAAAAGAATACTTATAATAATGTAAAAGTTAATTCCAGTTATGTTAATACATTAACTGTAAAATCACTTTCCGGAAAATCAAAGTCAGCAAAAACAGCTACATTAAATTGGAAAAAACTTTCATCAGCTTCCGGCTATGTTGTTTATCGTTCAGCCTCCAAAAATGGCAGCTATACAAAAATTTCTACGATAAAAAAGAATAAAACCATTACCTATAAAGATTCTAAATTAAAGAGGAAGTCTACTTATTACTATAAAATTGTTCCATACACTACAATAGGAAAAACTACAGTTTATGGACTAGATAGTAAGATTGTATCCATCAAGATCAAATAACCAATTTTTATAATACAACTACACTATCATAACAAAAGCAGATGGCATTTGAATCTTTCAAATAAACCATCTGCTTTTTATAATCAAAACATTTTTTTAATTTTCTTCCAAATTTTATTTTTGAAAGCATCTCTCTGCAATTGCTGCTCTGATTTCGGTGTATCCTCCACATCAGGAAGCTTAATTTCACTAATAATTCCCTGACTTTGTAATTCATCTACATATTTTTTGTACTTTCTCAGGTTTTTTAATGTATCCTTATATTTTTTTTCAAATAATTTTTTATCATCCAGAAGTTTTCTGCTTTTCTTTAACCACTTCTCTAACACTTCTGTTTTCATGTTATTCTGCCACTCTAAACGCTCCAACGGTGTATAGGTAGTCTTCCGCACCTGTTCTAATGGCAGATCACAATTCTCATACTCGGCAACAAAATCCTGTACATCCTGAATCAGCTTTTCGCGTAAAGCAAGATATCCTTTTTTATTTTCTGGCGGATTATTGAAATCATACTCAAAATTACCAGATAAGAAATCTTCATTATCAATACAACGAACCGTATCCATATAACATCCCCAGCGTGTCCCATTTCCTTCCGCATCCTTGAGATCAACGATTGACAAAACGGGGGTCTCTAGTGCAAGACAAGGCAATGTTACATGCAGCCTTCGCGTAATAACAAATTTAGCATTTTGATATAAAGTAAGTATCTCCTCTGCTTTTGCCATTCTCTCTTCAAATGTTGCGTTCGATTTTCTATAATCACAATTATGACTTATAACCCGAATTTCTAGTCCTGTATCTTTCAGATATTCCATTGCTTTCGCTCTGATCTTATCGTTTAAATCAACCAAACAGACATATGTTCCCTCATCTTCCGTTTTCTTCTGTTTCGGAATTGTTAATGTAAGACATCCGCTAAAATAGCAATCTATACCCTGTTCTTTAAAAAAATCAAGCGATGCCATATCTCTGCATCCCACCGGACCATACTTCTTAAAAAACTCTCCTCCACATCCCTGCGCCCATTCGGCATAAATTGGAGATGATTTTCTTGCAACCCCATAATTATTAATATGCATGCTCAGTAATTTGGGGATAATACAGTCTGCAGGCGGCCAGTTCCATTTTTTCCACATCCACCATGCATTCATGATAACAGCTACCGGTTCATCATTTTCACTTTTAAAATCACTAATATATTCTCTATCTATCTGATAATCAACATGAGGCAATAATTTAGCTGCTGCATAGGTCTGAATATCATCCCCCAAATTCATTGTCGGTTTGTGAATCACTACACCAAATTTCATATTGTAGATCTCCTTTCAAATTATTTCTTCATTCCCTTTATCAAACGCTCAAACATCTCTTCTAATCCAATTGTTGCTTTCCAGCCAAGCTGCATTAATTTTTTACTATCCAATCGGATTATCATTTCCGGATTATATCCGAAAGAGGCTAAATCCTCAGGAATATCGATCACAGTTTTGATTTTTCCACTTCCAATTGTCTCACAGACCAATTCTGCCATTTCCTTAATCGACACCGCAGTATCCATATTCGTAACATTATATGCTTCCCCTGCTTTACCGGAAATTAAAATGTATAATAATGCAGAAAGTGCATCTTTTGTGTAACAATAACTTCTTACCGTATGTCCCTGCGTATGCAGTACAATATCCCGCTGTTCCAATGCACAGCGTGCAAATTCCGCAAACACCCTTCCATCTTCGTATGCAACTCCCGGTCCAAAGGTCTGAGAAAGTCTGGCAATCTTAATCGGTACACTATATTCGTGTGCATAAGATGCACACAAACACTCTACCATACGTTTTCCTTCGGAATAGCTGCTTCTTACACTGAGCGGTTCAATATATCCATAATCATTTTCTGTAATCAGATCTGCATCTTTCTCCGGTCTTCCATATACCTCCAAAGATGACAGATACACCATCCCATTTATCTTTTTTTCTGTAGCAAACTTTAAGATATTTGACGTTCCATCCAATGCCGTATAAATTGTTTCAACAGGATTAGACACAAAATATTTTGAACTGGTTGCACTGGCTCCGTGTATAATGTAATCTACAGAATCCGAATATACCACTGGTCTATTTATATCACCAACAAGCAATTCAACATCCCCACGCCCAATCAGATGCGAAAACATCTTTTTCCCTTTTTCTTCATTACGCACCATAGCAATAATATGAATCTGAAGGTTACGCATTCGGTTATAACATGCAAGCAAATATACCATCTGCGAACCAATCAATCCTGTCGCACCTGTCACAAGTACCGACTTACCCTCTAATGCTGTAATTGGCAGATCACTATCTACAAGCATCTCCAGATCTTGCTGCATGATTTCATTTTCCATGCACTCGTTCATTTCAACTTCTCCATTCTCCATATGTTTATACTTACCCTTTCTATAAAGGCTTTCTTCCATTTCCTATACGATTTGTAATACCCAGTCCAAATGCCTGTTCATTCTCTTTGTACTGTAACAATGCACGAAACGTGTACACATCTTCCGGTGTCGTAACTTTAATATTGCCTCTGTTTCCTTCCACCATATGTGCTTCAATCCCCTGGCTGCGAATAATCGTACACGCATCAACCATATTTTCATATTTTGTAGGTGTACTTCTAACTGCATCATGTGCAGCAATAATATCTTTTAAGTAAAAGCTCTGTGGTGCCTGCGCTGCAAACGTTTCCTTACGATATGGAACAGAGTCGACGTGACTCCCATCCTTACTGATCATGATTGTTTCAAAACAAGGAGTACAGGTAATTGCATTGCCTTTTTCCTGTACAGAGCGAATATTATTACTGATCACTTCATAAGATACAAATGGGCGTACACCATCATGCAATAGTACGATAGAATCCTCTGCATTTTCACTTTCTGCTTTTTTTAACGCATTATAAATCGAATCCTGTGCAGTCTCTCCACCTGGAATAACATCTGCCACCTTATTCAAACGGTATTCATCTACCAATTCTTTCATATAAGGGACATAATCAGCAAGTACTGAAATATATATTTTATCAATCATATCATGGTACTGAAAAAGTTGGAGTGTATGAACAATAATCGGTTTCCCATTTATTTCCAAAAATTGTTTCGGAACACCAGCTCCCATTCTGACTCCGCTTCCACCAGCAAAAACAATCGCTATATTCATGATTCTTCCATAACCTCCCTTTTATCTTCCTGTTTGATTTTTCCTGTTTTCTTTTTTTTATTCTTTTTTTTCACAGGATTTTCTTGGCCCACTGTTAACTCATCCAGTTCACCCGTCATTTCTGCATAAACCTGTGCAACTTCATCTACATCCCCAAAAGCAATCATTTTTCCCCCTTCAAGGATCATAGCTTTATTGCAGATACGTTTTACCTGTGCAAGTGAATGTGACACAAATAAAACCGCCGTACCATCCTGCATCATATCAATGATTTTCTTTTCACTCTTCTTTCTGAACTTACCATCTCCTACAGAAAGTACTTCGTCTAAAATTAAAATTTCCGGTTCAGCTATCGTTGCGATTGCAAATCCCAGCTTTGATTTCATACCTGACGAATAGTTTTTAATAGGTACATCCATAAAATCCTCTAGTCCGGAAAACTCTACAATCTGATCATATTTTTCTTCCATGTATTGACGACCATATCCAAGCACTGCTCCATATAAAAATATATTTTCCCGGCCTGTATAGTCCTTATCAAATCCTGCTCCAAGCTCTAATAATGGTACTATTTTCCCATTTCTTATTACCCTGCCCTCTGTAGGTTTAAATACTCCTGCAACCACTTTGAGTAACGTACTTTTTCCTGCTCCATTTAGTCCAAGAATTCCTATTCGTTCTCCTTCATGAATACTAAAATTAATATCTTTAAGTGCCCAAAACTCATCCTTCTCTAACTTTTTACCTTTGAGCATTCTTATTACATATTCACGAAAATCATTCACTCGTTCTTTACTTAGATTAAATTTCATTCCTATGTGTTCTACACGTAACAATTCCTTTGCCATCTTAACCTCTATATCTGCAAAATAAAATCATCCTGTTTTTTATAAAAACAAATCACACCCAAAATCAGCACTATAACAGAACATACTGCTGCATATGCCGTCAACCCCATGTCCATAGCTTCCCCAAACATTGCATTACGAAAACTCTGGATCATACAATACAACGGATTCCATTTTAAAATCCACGCATACCCGCTGTTCATTAAACGTTCCGGATAATAAAAAATTGCACTTGAATACATAATAAGCATTAAAAGCACTTCCCATATATATTCCATATCCCGAAAGAATACATTGATCGTTGTCAATATCATTCCAACTCCAAATGTTAAAATAAAAAGAAGTAACAGCGGGATAATCGCCTCAATGATATGCCATGTCACAGTTACATTACAATATATCGCCAACGGAATCATTACAATTAACGAAATAGCAAAAATCACATAATTATATAATACACAGGATAGTGGATATAAATATTTCGGAATGTATACCTTTTTTATCATCGCTGCATTTAACCTGATAGATTTGGATGCTGTTTTAGTTCCCGTTGCAAAAAAAGAATATACCAGCCTTCCACATAAGATATATAGTGGGAATTCCTTATCATTATTTCCAAACAACGTTCCAAATACAATTGTCAATACAATTGTGGTCAATATTGGTTCTAACATAGACCATAAAATACCAAGATACGAACGACGATATTTTAATTTAATTCCCTTTTTTACTAACTCATATAACAGGAATCTGCGATTCCAAAACGTTTTTACATGTTTTTTATTAATACTCATTTTCTATTTCCTTTTCTATCAATAAGTGCTCTATTAAATCACACACACGCACTGATGCATTTCCATCTTCTACAGATCCTTTTCCTTTCAAAAAGTTCTTAACTCGTCTGCTATATTCTTCTCCGTCAAAATTTTTTATATTATCCATAAGTTCTTCATTTGTATGTGCAATCGGGAACGGTGTTTCTTCCAGGTTATAATAAAACCCTCGTTCCTGATCATAACTTTCCAGATCAGGTACAAACAAAAATCCAGGTCTGCCCGTCAATAAAAAATCAAAAATGCAACTGGAATAATCTGTTATTACTATCTGTGACGCAGCCAACAATTCCTGAATATCTGGATATTCATCTGCATTTTTTATCATATTTTCTGCATTATCATAAATTTTTTCCAAAGAATCCCTCATCCTTGGATGTAATCTTACAACAATTTTCCACTGCTCATTTGTTTTCTTTTCCAACGTTTCTTTTATTCTTGCTACATCCAACTTGTATTCCGGGAAATTAAATTTCTCCCGAAATGTTGGTACATACAATAAAATATTTTCTTCCTTATCTATTGATAAGATTTCACGTACTTTTTTATACGCCGAATACTGTCTGTTTCCAAAAAATATGTCGTTTCTCGGATGTCCCAATTTTAGAATATTTTTAACTGACCAAAATGCATTGCGATACACTTTATCTTCAAAAGAACTATTTGAAATCCAAAAATCTGTATTTTCCGAATTTTTTTTTGCAAGATAAGTCCAACTCTGACTACTTGTCAAACAATCACAATTTTTTTCAATCTTTTTTATTCCAAATGATCCATGCCACATTTGAATATAATATTGTCCCGCTCTTTTTACCAGTCCTTTGTTCCAATATTTAATGAGATGATAATTACATACCCATACAGCGGCTGTATAATATTCAGCCAGTGCTTCTGGCGAGCCATATTCAACTAATCTTACTTTGTCAGGAAATTCCTCATGTACATTGACATTTTTCACAATCCATACTAAATCTAAATCTGTCCTTCGGCGTATCAATTCCTCAGTTACATATTTACAATTACATCCATAGCCATTTCCCATGTAATTATCAAATACAATCTTTTTTGCATTTATCGGATCATTACCATAAATCTGATACGCCTTCTTTATTAATGATCTTTCAACTTTAAACGGAGTGTGCTTTAATTGATATATCCTAGTATCATTTTCAATCGTATAAGTTATAAATACTTTAATGATTTTTTTTAAATTTTTCTTGATTGTCTGCACGTTTTTCTCCATGTTACCTATTCATGTTTGTATAACTCATGTATCTTATGTCTCGGATGTCGTTCCTCCTCTGGTGGTATTTTGTGATAATCTCCATATAATCTTTTTAAATACGCATCCTGACTTCCCGGTATCAAAAACACTTCCATTTCAAACATAGCTTTTTGCAATGGGAACAAATACTTCTTCGGCATTACTTCCCTTTCGTATCCTGCAACACCAAACAGACTGCAAATATATTCACTATCAAATGTACTCCATGATGTCATAATTTTTTTACAAATTTTCATATAAAAACGAAACATGCAATCCGGTGTTATTTTGAGAATTACTTTCGAAATATTACGGACTACCATTCCCTTATTTTTGACTGGAAGCCGGTACTCTGACAGATAATATATAAGAGATGTCCATTTTTGAACCTTCCTTAATAGTCTGGATTTCGGGACACCATCAATTGGATGAATATCTATTTTGGCTGTATTTTCATACCCCGCATCCGCATGAAGTAAATCATATAAATATCCGATTGGAGCATCCGGTATTATGTGTTTTTCCACTGGTGAATACACAAATTGCCCCAACCGATTTCCCTGCATTTTCATCAGGTGTTCCATTTTTTCAAAATCCTCACGCATCATTGCAACATCAACATCATCATCCCATGGAATAAAGCCCTGATGTCTGACTGCGCCTAATGCACTTCCTCCTACCAGAAAAAATGTTACCCCGTTCTCCTGTGTAAACTCTTGAAAAGCTAACAGCATTTCTACTAATCGCTGCTGCAATTCTTCTAATCCATCTTCCATTGCAGTTATTCTCCATCGCTACCAATGCACACATAATCATTATAAATTATAACATACACCAATTTTCCCGTCAATTTACTACCAGCTATAACTTTCCGCCCATATATCATTTCTGTTGTGCTAACATAACTGTCTCAAAGTCAAGTGTATGTATATATTGCATTTCTTCCTGTTTCTTTTTTATTGCATCACTGATATTCTCCGGCATTTTTCCAAGTAAAATCCAATCAATCACGCGATCAGAAGATCCACTGTCTATATAGTCAAAATGATTTGTAATATACTGTTCCACTTTTTCATATTCAAAGTCTTTGTTTACAATTGCCGTAAGTACTTCCTCAAAAGTATAACATACCTTGCCTGGTGCAGACTCTTCATAATCTCTGTGAAAGCCTCTGGAAAATGAATACTGTATCTTATCAAATGCAAAAAACAGCATTGGTTTTCTCATCAACGAATATTCAAAAATATTAGATGAGTAATCTGTAATCAATAAATCTACCACATAAAATAAATCATTAATATTTGGATATGTTTTTACATCCAGAAATTTATCCGAATATTTTTTTTCGATTACGATATCCTCATTTACCCACGGATGCATTTTAAACATAACCACATACTCATCTCCACAAATCTGATATAATTTTTCAAAATCTATTAACTCATACGGATAATACGCTGTTTTTTTATTTCTTCCACGATATGTTGGCGCAAAAAGAATTACTTTTTTATTTTTACACATTGGAAATTGCGTATACAATTCCTTTATTTTTTCACTCTTATGCTGTTCATCTAAATATTCATCCATACGAGGCATTCCTGTTGGAAGTACCTGTTCATCATTAATTCCCCATACTTCTGAAAAAAATGGAGCAATATTCTTTGAACCAGCAATTCCATATTTATACTGCCTATGACAAGACTGTGGTGCCGGACACCCATCATGTCCCCAGCGACTATAACCTGATGACTTAAATCCCGCTCCTGCATGCCATAATTGAACCAGCGTCGTGTCATCATCCAATTTCAGCCAGTCAAATACCGGTGCATGATCATCAATAAAGATCATACCACTCTGTGCCAGTACTTTCATGAGTTTGATCCAGCTCATTTTACTCTGTGGTTCCGCTGCAGCCGGGCGTGCAGAATATAACAGCCGATACCGACTATCAAGTTGTCTTTCTATCATCCGCTCCGAAACAGCTTTTAGATTTGACGCAATTTTATTGCTCTGTTCTGTCATAAAAAGAACTGTATTCTTTCTTCTCTTCTTATATAAAAAAGAATACCCTTTATATATTCTCCTTAAAATAGGTCGACTTGATAAATAACATACTTTTAATGCATTTACCAAATTTATCTTATTAAGGAAATGTGGGTTTTGTGGAAAAGCAACACCTGTTGCTCCTAATGCAATGCAATGCATACGGAATGGAAGAGTTTCCGTTCCATCTTCAATATAAAATGTAACATTATAGGCATTTCCTCTTCCACCATATAAAAAGTTTCTGGACATTGCCTCCAATTGATCCGCAATTTTCGGACTTGTCTCACACTCTGCTAAAATGTACAATTTTTCACATACAAAAATACGATATGTTCCTCTTGGAACGCAGCGTATTTCACCATTATTTGTTACATTCACATGAAGTTTAACCAAATCCGATTCTACTCTGCTGACATCAAATTTAATCCCACATCCTCCTAAATTATTAACTGCATAAAATGCCAGCTCATCTACATTACATATTTTATTTTCTTCAAACTTCAGTCTTACCGTGAGTGTCAGATGTATCCTTTCCCACTCAATATTTTCTACCGTTGCAGATACACCACTCTCCTTGATTTTACATTCCATTTTACATTAACTCCTTTTTATCTGTTCCTTTTTCCCAAAAGTTGCACAATTATATCATATTCATTATTACACGTCAATTTCTGTTGTTATTTATATTAACTCATAAACTTATTTTCTAAGAAATACGGAATAAACTGCCTTTCTCATTTTAGCTGGAATCAGTATCACAATTCCATGAGCTACCACAGATGATAGAAATTCAGGCATATTAATATATCCTGTATCCAGCATAAACTTTCTAAAATTTATCATGTCCTTAAGATACGACATACCACCACGTCTTTTATACATACCATCACCAATTCGCATATATACAAGTACATCAGATAAATTATATCCTCTCATTCCACCAGACATCATACGAATCCATAAATGATAATCCTCAAAACCACGACACCCCACATAACTTCCTGCTTTTATTACGTCACTTTTTTTAAACATAACTGCCGGATGATTAAATGGATTCCTTTTTTTTGCATACTTTGCGATTTTCTCTGATGTTTCAGGCACTCTCCTCATTGCACCAGCCTGTACTATATCTTTCACAAACTCCTGAACAGTTCCTCCAACAACTGACACATCTTTTTCCTCAAAAATTTTCAGTTGCAGCTCACAACGTTTTGGCACGCTGATATCATCACTATCCATACGTGCGACCAGTTCATTTTTACAATAAGCAAGACCTTCTCTAAGTGCTTCCCCCAGTCCTCTATTTTCCGGTAATTGTATAACTTGAAAACATTCTGGATATTCTCTTTTCTTATCATTGATTACCCGATACAATTCTTCCCCAAGCAGTCCATCACATACAATCACAAAATCACTCGGCGGTATTGTCTGTGAAAGCATGCTCTCTATACTTTTTTGCAAATATTCGGCTTTTTCCCTGCTATATACGGACATTAAAACTGAATAATTTTGTTCTGTCATTTGCACCACCATATTTTTATATTCTTTTGCAAAACATTTTTATTTTATCACAAAATATCTATTTTGAATACATAAACATATAAATCAATTACCAATTCTGACCTATTATCCTGAAAAAAAGGCTGTGAAAAATATCTCCATTTTCCACAGCCCTTCTGTTTTGCTTCACTTTATTCCATTTATAAACTGTTCATGATCCGAAGCAGCTTCGTACCATAATCCGCATCTGCTGCCCAGCCTTTTCCATACGGATTCTGTGGAATTGCAAGCCATTCGACATATCTGGCTGTTCCACGCGATACATACTGGAAACGCTTATCCACACATGCATTGTTTAATCCATCTGTACTTGCGTATGCTTTTAAGTGCTGTACCTGCGCACGGAGTCCGGTTCTTACATCTGCAAAAGTCTCACCTGCTGCACCGCCACCGACTGCACCGAGTCCTCCAAAGTTACACTGACTCGGCTGCACATCACCGCCGAATTGTAATCCTCCGGTCTCTAACATAACCTGTGCAAATAATACATCTGCTCTTACACCCTCGGCTTCTGCCTCTTCTTTTAAGATCTTAAAGAATGCCTCCGCAGAATCTGCTCCCTTATCACGGTAAGTATCTGCCGGGAAGGTATAACGTTTATTATAGTAAGATACCATCTGGTCGACTGTCACACTGCTTGTACCCATGATCTCATGCGCTGCAGCTTTTGCTTTTACCGCTGACCATGGTCCGTACATACGGATTCCGTTGCTTAAATCTTTGTATGCTCTTACTTTATAGTAATATGTCGTTCCCTGTACCAGATTACTGTGTGTAAAGGATGTTGCACCAGAAGTCTGTAATGTGGTATAAGTTCCTTTTTCGCTGACCGCACCGGCAAGTTCATAGCCACTTGCATTTGCAACACTGTTCCATGAGATATTTAATACATTATTATCTCCGAGTGTGATAGAATAAATACTTCCCTGTTTTAAGACTGCAACCTCTGTTACCTTACTATAACTTCCTCTGCCTGCACTGCCTTTGATCTTATAAGTTGCTGCAATTTTATAGTAATACGTATTGCCGCTCTTTACGCCCTTATCCGTGTAAGTCAGTGTAGATCCGGATGAAATTGAAGCGATCTTTTCAAATCCACTGTTTGACTCGTCGCTCCGGTAAATATCATACCCCTGTGCTTTTGAAACTTTCTTCCAGCCAAGTGTGACCTGATTTTTGCTGTTACTTGTGATCTGGGAGAATACCACCTGTTTGATCGTCCATGCCTTCTGTGCTTTTGAGAAAGATGCCACACCGTTTTTAGCACTGTTGCTCTTATATGCACGAACCTGATAATAGTAAGTTTTTCCGGCTTCTAATGTTTTATCCTCATATTTTTTCGTATTTTTACCTTTGACCTGTCCGACCTTTTTATAACCACTGTCTTTTGACGTACTCCGGTAAATCTGATAACCGGATGCCCCATCCACAGCTTTCCATTCCAGTCTTACGGAAGTACTTCCGGTTGCCTTTACTGCTGTAATGGATGTAGTTTTCAAAGTCTTTGCCGACACAGCTGCCGAATTACCGCTGTATCCTTTTTTGCCATTTACCTTGTTGATCGTCTCTATCTTATAATAGTAGGTCTTTGCAGTTTTTAACTTTTTATCCTGATAGGTCGTATTATTTTTTCCTTTTAAAGTGGCAACCACTTTATAAGTACCATTCTTTGACGTACTGCGTTTGATCCGGTAGCCGTAGGCACCGCTCACTGCTCCCCAGTTTACTTCAATCTGATTACTTCCATTTGAAACAGCATACTTGATCTTCGCTTTTTTCGCTGTTCTTCCTTCCATGGACGCTGAATCACCGCTATAACAGATATTGTCTCCTGTCTTTACCATCGTTTCAACTGTGTAATAATAGGTCTTTCCTGCTTTTACACTGGTGTCTTTGTAGCTGGTCGTGTTTCCGGATTTAATCGTCTTAACAACTTTGTAAGTACCATCTTCATCGGTACTTCGTTTGATGCGATAACCATAAGCTCCTGTGATCTTATTCCACTTGATCGTCAAGGTCTTTTCATTTGTGGAAACGATCGAAGTGATCTTTGTACGTTTTGCAGTTTTTCCTGCCACCGCGTCTGATGCACCGCCGTATCCTTTTGTACCGCTGTTGACATTATATGCTTCGACCTTATAGTAATAGGTCTTTCCTGCTTTTACAGTATCATCTGTGTAGGATGTTGTCTTTTCTCCTGATACTGTATCTATTTCACTATAACCACTATCTTTCTTTGTGCTGCGGGAAATGATATATCCCTTTGCACCGCTTACCTTATTCCAGGAAATTTTTAATACTTCCTCATCCGAGGATGTGATTCCTGTAATTTTTGCTTTTGCAAGTGTCTTTGCAGATTTTGTGGAAGAATATGCACCGACACCCTGTCTGCCATTGTTTGTATTGTAAGCCTGTACTTTGTAGGTATATGTTTTGTTATTGGATTTTACAGTATCTGTGTAAGTGAGTGTACTGCCGGATTTTACCGTGCCAATCTGATAAAATTTACTGTCACTGCTGTCCTGACGATAGATCAGATATCCCTCTGCTTTAGAAACCTTTTTCCAGGTCAGGGTAATCTTCTTTCCACTCTTTGCCTTGATCTTTGTGAGGTTTGTTTTTCCTAATGCCACACCTGAGATGGGTTTAGAATACTCTCCTGCAGTTCCATCGTTAAATACCGGACGGACCAGATAGTAATATTTTGTCCCTGCCTTTACGGTATCATCAATATAAGATGTAGCATCCGATACTTCGTCAATCTTAGGATAGTTTGTATCATTCACAGTATTACGATAAATTTCATAATAATCGACATTATCGAGACCTGTCCATTTTAATCTAAGACTACCATCCGCTCTCGACTGCGTGTAATTGAGCGTTACGGTCTTTGCTCCTTTTGTCAGACCGAAATACTCTGCGATCGCAGTTGCATCCGCAACACCGAGTGCCTTTAATTTTTCATCAGAACTTAAATATGTATAATAATCATTTGCATTGTCCAAAAAGGCATGCTCGATGATCAGACCAGGAATGCCATTATTTTTACAACGACGGATCAGACCGTAATAATCTGCTGCAGAACCATCCGGATATTTATCATAAGATGCATTTCTAATCAAAGTTCCACGATAATTCAATCCAAGTGCTGCCAATTTATCGCATATTTTCTTTGCAAGTGCCTGTCCATTGCTTCCTACCTGTGCATTATAGTTGCTGTTCGGATAATAAACTTCCACACCTCTCGCTGTTCCGTTTGCAGTATTTAAATGGAAACTTACTAACACATTTGCCCCCACATTCTTTGCAAGGTTTGCACGGGCATCCAGACATGCAATATAATCTCCGCCGCCTGCCGGACAGCTTGCACTCTCTCTTGTCATATAAACAGTAATACCATTATAGGTAGATAATTCTTCTTTACAATATGTGGCGATCTTAAGTGTCAGATCCGCTTCCTGTACTCCAAAACCGGATGCTCCTGCATGGGTGCCATCATGTCCCGGATCGAGTACGACTTTCACATTACTGTTCGCACCTTTTAAGTTATCTGCAACACTGGCGACAGCCTCTGAGATTCCCTGCTCCAGCACATTTTCCACAGTGTTTTCGGAAATAACTTCTCCATCTGCGCTCATAGTAACAACATCAGCATCCACATCCGCATAGGCATCTTCATCATAAAGTACCTGATCCGGGTTCGTCTCTGCCTGTTCATTGACACCAAATCTTACATCCATGCCAAGGTCTGATAGCAGGATTTCCTGTTTTGTTTTCTCCTGTGTAAACTGCACGGAAGTGATCTGATACTCTCCTGCCTGTCCATTTTCAGAAAAATCCATGGTAAAACGGATCATATCTTCTTCTGTTCCGGCTGCTTTGACCTGATAGGTTTTTCCGGTGGTCAGATTCTTATAATTTAAGACGATATCCGAAAGCTGCTCATCGCCTGTTCCAAGACTTAAGACCACATTCTGCGTTCCCGGTGTCTCAACGTACGGTGACTCTACCATCATGTAGTTAAGTTCTGCTGCCTGGACAGTCTCTGTCTCCGCAGTCTCCGTTTCGGTCGGCTCTTCCGTTTCTGTAGTTCCTGTTTCGGTCGGCTCTTCCGTTTCTGTAGTTCCTGTTTCGGTCTCAGTCGGCTCCCCGGTTTCCGTAGTTTCTGTTTCGATTGTTTCTGTCTCTGCCGGTTTCTCTGTTTCCGAAGTTTCTGTCTCTGCCGGCTCTTCTGTCTCAATCGTCTCTGTTTCGATTGTTACCGTCTCGGTCGTTTCTTCTGTCTCTGCTGTTTCTTCCGTTTCAGCTGCTTCTTCTGTCTCTGCCATCTCCGTTCCAGTCAGCTCTTCTGCTGCATTCCCAGTGTTTTCTGTCTGGGCTGATTTCTCTGACGGTGATGTTTTCTGCGTGCTTTCTGTCTGAACTGCACTGTCTTCTGCTGCACGTACATCTGCAGGCAGTGCTGTCATACTCACGCAGACTGCCATGATTACTGCTAAAATCCTTTTTTTCATTTTCCTTACCCTCTTGTATATTTTTTGACACTATTTAATGTGTAATGTACCATATAACGCAATGCATTTAGCCGGTTCTTTCCTATAAAACGGTAAACTTTCCACTGCATTTTAGCTGACTTGTATTTATTGCGCGACTTTCCGTCACTGCTCCACATAATCCCGTGCATTATAAACCGGCATAATAACAGATATCTGTACTTCGCTTGTCTGTTCCATCTCTATGATTCCTTTTTGATCGCTGTCGTTTGCTTTTCATCTACACCTTCTGTGTTTTCTTTCTGAAACATAATCTTAAATGTCATAAGCATTAATTTCACATCTAACCACGCTGAATATGTCTGTATATAAGTCAGATCCAGTTTTAATTTATCATATGGTGTTGTATTATATTTTCCATATACCTGTGCATACCCTGTCAATCCGGCTTTTACTTTCAGGCGGAACCGAAATTCCGGAACAATTTCTTCATATTTTTCAGCAATTTCCTGTCTTTCCGGTCTAGGACCAACAAAAGACATTTCTCCCTTTAAAATATTAAAAATCTGAGGAAGCTCGTCTAAATGCGTTCTTCGAATTATTTTTCCAACCGGTGTGATCCTGTCATCATCTTTTTTGGCAAGCTGTGCTCCCTGTTTTTCCGAATCTACTTTCATGCTGCGAAACTTGATAATCTGAAACGTCTCGCGGTCTCTCGTCAGACGCTCCTGCTTATAGAATACCGGTCCCCCATCATACAGTTTGATTGCAACTGCAATGACCAGTAAAAACGGCGATGAAATAACAATCGCGAGCAGTGCAAACACGATATCCATAGTCCTCTTTACAAATCTCTGCTCTATCGTAAGTCCCTGATTTCTTGACAACATAAGAGGTGTATCAAACAAATGGATTCGTTCCGTTCCATTTAAAATAATATCCGATATCTTCGGTGTAATATAGGTTCTTTTATTCTGATCATAACAGAACTTTAAAATTTTATTACGGATACTTGCCGGAAGATCACATAAAACTACCGCTTCATACTCTAATATTTTAGAATACAATGCCTCATATCCCATATAGGCGCTGGCAGTTGCACAAACATTGTACTTATCTTTTCTGGAATTAATCTTGGAAATCAGTTCTTCCGGAGAATGTTCCCCGTATATTACGATCATACGTCTTGGCGGATATAATCTGACATAAAAATATCTTACAACAAAAACGGTAGGCAGTGTCACTGCAATCTCAGCTGTCGTCAATAACAGAAGCGGTGATGCTGACATATAATCATTTGCAATCATACAAATCTGAAAATACTCGATAATATTTGCAAACAAAATTCCAAGGATCTGCGACAAACAAATATCTGTAATTCTAAGGTATCCGATCCGGTATCCGCCAAATGTACGGATAAAAAAGAACAATACCAATGCATACATTCCGATTACTGCCCAGTTTCCTCTATTCCAGAACTTATCCTCCAATTCCGGTACATACATTTTATACCATATAAATGCAAACATTGCTGTCTCAGCCACAAGCATTACAAAATTAGCAAATAAATTCAGCAAATGTTTATATCTTTCCCTTTTCCTCATGAAGTACCTCACATTCATACCTTTGCATAATCTATATTATTTTATCATAAAACCCAACCTTTGAATATATCTTACCAGAATTTTCATAAAATCTTAAAAATACCCCGGCAGGATGTATGATGATCATCCCACCGGGGTATCTCTTTTTACTTTTATTTTGCTTTTGTCTTTACGGAAACAACGGAAGAATAACTTCCATATACTTTCTTCCCATTCACTTTGCGGTATGCACGGATCTTATAATAATAGGTCGTCGATTTTTTCAATTTACCGTTTTTGTAAGATGTCGTACTACCTTTGGATATGGTCTTTACTTTACTACATTTTCCATCTTTACTGTTGCTGCGGTAGATCTCATAACCGCTTGCACCTTTTACCTTTGACCAGGTCAGTTTTACATTCTTTGCATCCGACGCTTTTGCCTTTAACGTCGTCTTTGCCGGAACCGCCTTTGCAGATTTTACATTCGAAAATCCACTGGTCTGTTCTCCATTCTGTGTCTTAACAACCGTCTTGATCTTATAATAGTATGTTTTTCCGGTTTTTACACTGCCGTCTGTCCAGGAACTAGTGCCTACACTGTTGATGGTTTTGATATTCTGATAATCCCCATCCTTTGCTGTACTGCGGTAGATCTGATAAGAAGTCGCAGCCGGTACAACTTTCCATGAAACTTTCAGTTTATTGTATGCTGTCGATTTTACGGAAGTCACGCTTGTTTTTCTGTTCTCAATTTTATTAACACAGAGCGTGTATTCTTTTTCCACCGCATTTTTCGCAAATGCCTGCACTTTCAGGTAATAGGTTCCCTTGCTTAATTTGACAGCCTTTGACTCTGTATAGGTACTGCCGGCATAGGAATAGATATGATCATCATCTTTTCTGCTCACTCTCTTGCCGTTTGCATTATAAAGTGTCACATACCAGCTTCTTCCCGCATCATTGATCTTCTCGTGTGCCAGACTAAAGTTGATATACTGCGCTTTTGTGAGTGTAAAGCGATAGCAGTCTTCATCTGACGTATATCCTGTGATCACACCGTTTACCGCTTTGCCGACTTTTATGTTATCTGCCGAAGCCCAGTCACCGTTGTTCTCTGTCTCCCAACCGGAAGCCGCTTTCTGTGTCATGCAGATCGTATAGTCGCCGGTATAAAGTGTAGATGCCTGGCTGACGCATACGTAATATTCCCCTGCATCCAGTCCTAATTTACAGGATGTATAAGAAGTCTCTGTCCCGGTATTCGTAAATTTATAAATTTCACTGTTATCCTTATTGTAAAGAACAACATTATAACAGCTTGCTGTACTCTGACTGTTTTTATGTCCAAACTTAATCTGCAGATAGCCTGCTTTTGACATTTTGATCTTATAGTAATCTTTGTCTGAGGAACTGCTTGTGCTTCCGTAATAGGTTTTTCCGTTCTTTACGGTATTTGCAGTGGCAGCAGAATCATTCGACTCCACTTCCCTGTCACTTGCTGTCTTTGCTATAATACACACATCATAGTTTACAGGATAACTCGTTCCGCTCAATAATGTTCCCGTCGTATTTCCGGTTCCTGCGATCTTAATGTAATACTCACCTTTCGGCAATCCAAGGTTCGGCGTGGAAATGCTTGTGTCCCCGCCACGGATCTTCGTAGTGTAGACTTCTGTATACTGGTCTTTGTCCACTTTACGGATCACGCTGAGCACAAACATGTTTGTTGTTTCCTGTCCGCTCACAACCGGATGCGTCAGTTTCACATTGATATAACCATTTGCAGAAAGTGATGTTTTAAAATAATCTACATCGCTGTAAGTACGGATATCTCCGCTGTATGTCGTGCCGGAAACAGCCGTATTTGCTGTATCGTAAGTATCATTGCTCTCGTGCTCCCAGGTACTGCACGCCTTAAAGGTAGTTTTGATCACATAGTTTCCGCCGTAATATGCATTCTGACCTGCCACTTTAATATAATATTTACCTGCTGACAGTCCCAGTTTGATGGAATCCGTGGATTCATCTTCCACTTTACTGGTCATTTCGTAGATCGAATTGCCGGAAGTATCACAGACTGTAACTGCATAAATAGCCTTATTCTGCCGTCCTGTAACTTTCGAATGCTGCAGATTGATCACGATATATCCGTCTTTTGTTGTCTGAAAACCATAATAATCAGAATCACTGACACCATACAGACTTCCGTAAACTGCCTTGCCTGATGTCATTGTGTCTGCTGTATTTATATCATCATTGCTCTCGCTCTCCCAGTTGTCTGCATTCGTCCAGGATGCCTTCAGCTTGTACGTCTCTCCATTTGCTCCCTGAACTGTCAGTGAACCTGACGCATCCATATATTGGATTCCTGATACTTTCAGATAATAGGTTCCGGCGTCAAGTCCAAAATTAACCGACTCGGTTTTCTCCTCGTCTTTTTTACTCGTCATTGTATACATCGTATTTCCGGCAGCATCACAGACTGCCACGCTGTAAATATCTGTTGAAAGCCTGCCGCTCACTTTATCGTGCTGTAACTGAAATGAAAGATATCCTTTTGTGGTGGATGTGATCTTATAATAATCGGTATCCGATGCAGAGGAAATGCTTCCTGTTATCGTCTGACCCAATCTGTCATAATTATCTGCTGTGGCAATCGTATTATTTTGTTCTGTCTCACAATAGGTATCTTCATACTGTACGCTGAAGCTGTAAGCTGCAGACCCGGCTGTAGTAAATCCTATGTTTCCGGTAATCTGTACATAATAGGTACCGGCTTCCAGTCCTATCTTAGCTGTCTGATTCTGTGTATCTGAAAAACTGCTGTCCACAGAAACCATTGCGCTGCCATACTGATCTGCAATAAAATCGATTTCCCAGGCTGCACTGTTGTTTGTGCCCGATAAATTCACATGTGCAAATTTCAACTGTACCATACCGGCTTTGCTCATCGTAAATTTATACCAGTGTCTACGTGATGTACTCGACGTAGTTGCATTATAAGTTGTATTCAGTCCAATCGATGTTGCTGCCGCATAGGTACTTCCCGGAGTCACATTTCCGTCTTTCTTTAGAATATCCTCACTTTCTTCTTTCTCCGTGTCTGCCGCTTCGGTATCCCCGATGAGTGCCTCTGTACTTTCTGTATCGTCAGTCATCTCTGAATCTTCTGTTGCCTGCGTACTCTCTGTATTTTCAGTCGTCTCAGGAATTTCTGTACTCTCCGTATCCGCCGGCATCTCAGAATTTTCTGTACTCTCTGTATCTGCCGGTATCTCAGAACTTTCTGTACTCTCTGTATCTGCCGGTATCTCAGAACTTTCTGTGCTCTCCGTATCTGCCGGTATTTCAGAGGTTTCTTCTGATTCAGTAGTTTCTGTCACTTCTGCTTTGCTCTCTGTTCCGGCTTCTTCTGTCTCAGCTTTTTCTCCAGCTCCGGTTTTTTCCGTTGTTTCAGAGTCTTTCATAGCCTCCGCCGACTCCGGAACCTCTGTCAGTTCCGTAAGTTCTGTTACCTCTGTTTCATTCTGCCCACCGGCTGCATATACCACCTGCTCCGCCGGAACCGCTGTCATGCAAAGACTTAATGCCATAAGCCATGCAGCAATTCTTTTCCCTGCCTGATGTCTTTTTTTCATTTGGATCTTCCTCCTTGTTTCTCAAACAAACCATTTCCAAAATCTGATATCACAAATTATTTATATTCTGTGCTGAAACTGTCTCCCGCACATTTTATGATCTTGCCTGATTCATTCTCAAATACTGTTTCCTGTCCATCCAAATAATACTGATTTTCCTGATAATAAGAATCGCCATACAATACTGTAATATACTTGATTCCAAGTTGATTTAAATTATCGAGATTTTCTTTCGGATTAAAATTCCATGTATAACAATCCGTAGACTTCTGTTTGGTTTTCTGCCGGTAAATGATAAAATCAAGGCAGGATTCCTTTGCTGCCATCAAAGGTACCCTTTCATTCTTTAAATGTTTCTTCACATACTTATACAGTTCTAATTTTCCCTCATCATAACCATTTACATATGGAAGTATCTTGCACCAGCTTTCTCCCGGGAATGTCAGGATCGCAGCACGTTCATTTTCATACACCGCTTTACACAGTGAAAAATAATTTTCATACTGCTGATAGATCTTATCCTCTTTATCCACAAAAATCTTCGTGATGCCATTTTTATCCATCTTGACAAGAATATCCATCAGTTCTCTGTTATACGGCTTATATTTTCTCGTATTCTGAGCCCGCATGCCATCAAACCAGTAAAAAGTCCTGTCATCAGCCACCAGCGCCGGGATCTTATCATCATCGAGTTCCTCTGCCGCATAAGACATCACTTCCATAAGATCTGGTAAAATCGTGTATTCCCCATAGTCTTTCTGTGATGTATCTAGATTATTCCAATAGATTGCCAGAAAATGTTTCGGTACGGATGCCTCATTATATCCGGGATCAAATTCCCACATGTTCATATCATAATTTGTAAAAGTAAATAACGCAAGTATTCCAATAAATCCAACATATGCATAAAATCCTGCAAGCTGTTTTTCATCTGCAAGGATATCTGCTGCCATCACGCAAAGCAGCCAGCCGAACAGCCAGAGATTATAGTAGATCTTAAAATAATAATAAAATGACATCATGTGATTTATCAGAAATCCGTACATCACACAGGTGCATACCACCATAAAAAGTGCCATCACAGGGATCGCCGCCGGATATTTCTTTTTTTTCAGCAGATAAAACAGTACGATAAATGCTGCCGGTATGAAATAGATCAGATCTGCATACACGGAATGATACATTCCGCCCGCCTTGCTGACGTAAGTTATCATCTTGTCAAAAGAGCCGCCCCATTTATCCATAAATAAGACAAATACTGCTGCCGCTGCAATGACTACGACAACCAAAAATCCTGCTATCATTTTTTTGTTTATCTTTTTTTGCCGGATCGCGAGTACAAATAATGCCAGGATCACCGCCGCTGAATTGAGCGGGATAAACAGTGCATTACAACATGTATTTGCGTACAATGCAAACAGCAGTAAGATCACATTGCACTTATAATTTTTCGGATACCGCTCCAGCAGAAGCAGGGCATAGACTAAAAGCATCAGTATCATAACACCAATACTCCAGTATACAAATCCGCCTGTCATGTAACTGTATGCAGGATATCCCCAGAAATATCCCAGTGCAAACACCGGTGCAAAAATCCGCACGATCTTTTTCTCACTGACCGTGAGCATCAGTACATAACACATCCACACTTCCAGCACATGCATGAAAATATCCGCAAAAATAAACGCTTTATAATATTTTGAAACGATCAGAATCGGACTGAATATCTCAATAAACATTGCATTGACAAATGCAGAAAAATAAATGTGCTTGCCTAAGACTCCCTGCTTTACAATGACCATTGCATCATTAAAATGATTTGCCGGATCTGAATTGATATAACTCAGCCGCAAATATGGAGTAAACATATGTAGTGAAACTGCAATCACGATTCCTGCAAGAACTGCTAATACAGCAATATCTGTTATCCTCACAAATATCCGCTGCATTTTTTTCTTTTTAATGATCATTCCCCATAACAGGAGCACCGCTGCCGCCATTGAAATACATGTGGATTTAAGATTCACCGGTATTCCCACCAGTTGAAACATGAACGCCCAAAACGACTGATAACAGAAAATAGCCATAATTCCCATCACTGCCACTTTTATCATATTGATCTTTCCATCAATTTTCGGTACCAGTATTATCCCCATTAAAAATGCAAGAAAGAGCAGCACAAAAATTACTGATATTATCATATGTAATCCTCATTCACAAATATTTTTTTCACATCTGCAGTAAATTGCTGATGTTCATTTCTAATATAACTTCTGTAACCGTCAAAATCAACCTTGTGCACATCAAAATTACAGATACAATCCCTGATGCATGATATAATATCTTCTTTTTTCGCACATGACTCATCAAATTTATATGTTTCCGGAATACATACATCCTCCGCGAATGCCGCGGCTCCCCTCTTTCCAGTGATAACGATACAGCCGGAAATTGCCGCCTCCCTTGGTATTCTGTCTTTCCCCGGATGATTTCCAAAATCGATATAAACCTTGCTTTTACTCATGCAGGAACGCATCTCTTCCGTCGTCATCCCGATCAGCGGTACCCACCTGAGATCCTGTGCCATCTCACGGAGCGCCTTTGTGAATGCAGCCCCTTTTTTGGGATTATAAAGGACTACATCTTCTTTCTTTTCGCGAAGTGCCGCTTCTTCCCCGGCAAGGTAAATATCATTTACATAATCAGACAGATAACGTACCTGCTTCCCGCTAATCCCGATCGTTTCCAGATAATGGATCGCATAGTAAGACTGACACAGATGCATCTTTGCCTTTTTTACAAAATCCGTTTTATCTTTCAGTTTTCCGGTGAGCAAGGCTTTTATGGCGCGCAATGTGCCATTTGCACGCCTTCTATCCACAAAACTGTTATGAATCAGATAGTTATCCACAGAAAGCCACCAGATATACACGGAAAGATTCTGATATCTCGCCGTTCTCTCACAGTAAATCTCCGGCACAACTAAAATATTTCCTTTTTCATCCTCTATCTCTTCCTCACGCAGATAACCGTCCGTATATTCCAGAAAAGCGGGATTCATGCCAGGATGTTCTTCTGATATCTCAGTATAAACAATTCCTGCAGGAACTTTCACATCCGTCAGGGTCTTTACAAGCTGATGCAGAAGTTCTGTTCCGCCGGTCTTTACATCCGCCGGACATAATACGTAGATCATTGTTTTTCTCTCCTTAATAATGTCTGCTTATACTCCATGCAAACTGGATTGCGAAGCATAATGCATAAAGCAAAATATGAGACCACCCCTGTCACTACTGTTGCTGCAAGCCGCAGAAATTCTCCATTTACCATGCTCATGACAATCCATGTAAGTGCCCCCATAAAAGCTACCGCGATCACGGTTTTTGCCAAATATCCTCTTCTTAATCTTACCTGAATGTGTTTCACGGAAAAACATACACAGCAGACAGTAACCAGTGCTTCGCTGATGACCGATGCCGTTGCCGCACCATTCTGGGCAAACCGCGGAATCATGGAAAAATTAAGACAGACATTTGACACTGCCCCAACGATCGTACAGAAAAGAAGCTTTTTTTCCTCTCCAAATGTTAAAAGCACCTGTGTCCCAAATAAATTGCTGAACCCAAGCGCGAGCGTTAAAAGTGCCGCGATCCGGAGTGTCTCCCCTGCCGGTGCAAAACTTTCGCCAAACATCACGACCATCAGATCATCTGCTGTCAGCATCAGCCCCACACAACATGGCAGGAACAAAAACAGCATGATCTCAAATACCCTGCTTACGATCCGTCCACACGATTCATCATCACCTTCCATATGATACTGGCTTAAATGCGGAAGTAATGTTCCCCCGATTGCTGTAATGACTGTAATGATGATCTTCACGACTTTCATCGCATTTGTATAATAACCAACGTTTTTTTCATCACACAAAAGTCCAAGCATCGTGGTGTCTAACATCGTATAAAGTTCGATCGCGACTGTCGTTCCGAGCATGATAAAGATCGGTTTCATATGCGGCAGGATCTTTATGCCATGGCATGTCAGACGGATACCAAACTTTCTTAACTGCAGCATATTGATAATATAATTTGCCCCTGTCGTCAAAACGATCACAAGCATATACCGCACATAATCTTCACTGCTCCGGATAAACACAAAGATTGCCGCAAGTGAGATCACTTTTACAACAAAACTGCGGATTGCAATATATTTGAATGCCTCCTGCCCCTGATAAAACCAGTCTACATTAAACGCATTAAATATGATCAGAAGTCCTGCCGCAAGTGAGATCATCTTACGTGAAGAAAAATACGGCAGATTCAGGATCAGTGCATAATACAGTGCCGTACAGATCAGCGTGGAGATCAGATTGATAAAAAAGAGAGACGAAAAAAGTTCCTTTGTCTGCTCCTCATCCTTACGCCTTCTTGCAATCTCCCTGATCCCGTAATTGGGGATTCCAAGGGATGCTGCCAGTACAAAATACTGCGCGATATTCTGTGCATATGCAACTTTTCCGACTCCATCCGACATCAGTACCCTTCCAAGGTATGCTGCAGAAACCAGCGGAAAAAGCGCATCCAGGAGTTTATAAATTACATTGTAAACTGAATTTTGAAATAATCCGTCATGTTTACTCATATTTTTTCATCAGTGCCAGAAATGCCCGATAGGATTTCGTGATATTCCCGAAATAAAAAATCTTCGCATCACAGAAATCCTGCATCACAAAATTAGTAGACACTGCCTCCTTGTGCATGCAGCCAATCTCCGGTGCATACAGTAATGTCATGCCGTATTTTCCGGCAAGGTAATAAAGGATCTCCTCCTCCGCATAGAGAAATGTCCCATCATAAAATCCGTCCATCTGTTTGAAAAAATCTTTCGAAAATACCAGACAGCAGCCATGTAAGAGAACATCCTTCATCCGCTCGTCCACGCGGCTGTCCGCCGATACGGACTTTCCGTCCTCCTCACGCGTGGTAAGATTCTTACTGCCATCTTTGACATCGCGCCCCGTTTCATCCGACACGACACCATAATGGCCTGCAATGGCTTTCTTTAAATGAAACAGTTTGATCAGCTGGAACATCTTACATTTCGCCCAGGAAACCAGGATCTGTTTCCGCATATAATTTAACGTGTACTGCCTGTTTCTCGCCACCGGATTAAAATGTCTGGTGCGGCTTGCATCCACAATATCCCCGCCTAAAATATCAAAGCGCTCTTCCTTATAGATTTCCCGCAGCTTCTCACAGTAATCTTCCTGTTCAAAAATAATATCGCTGTTTGCCGCCACGATAAAATCCGGCTCAAAATGAGACCTTGCATACCGGATGCCAAGATTGTTGCCGCGTGCAAATCCAAGGTTTTTCTCACTTGCGATCACATGCACTCTTTTTTCCCCGGCAAATTCTTCCCGAAGCGACTCCTCACTGCCATTGCCGGAACCGTTGTCCACTAAAACAATGCGGATATCCTGCCCCTGCTGCGTCTTTAGAATGGACTCCGCACATGCGGCCGCCTCACGCCAGGTCTTATAATTTAAAATCACAAAACAGATCGTTCCCATATAAATCCTCATTCAAATATTGCGATGATCATGCCGGCTTTCTATGCGCCGGAGTATCTCGTCTTTGTTCCAAGTATAATACGGATATACGGTGTAATGGAACGCACAATGGCCGTTCCAAGTCCGAAGTTTTTATGCAGAAAATGGAACCAGTCGCGGAATGGAAGTCCCTTGCGGCTCTCCTTTAGACGGATCCGTTCCATGCGCGGCAGCGTCTCATCCTGCCAGGTTTTCTGCAGTGTATTATCATTGCACTCGCCGACAAACTTTGGATAAATATGAATTTTATATCCAAGTTTACTGATCTGTAACCCGTAATCAAAATCACCGATACTGTGCTGGTAAAATGGATCGATCCCGACTTTTTCAAAGATTTCACGCGGAATGATGGCACAGTTTGCATTGAAGGTATCACAGTTTACCTCCGGCGCATCCGGTCCTAATTTTTTGTATTTGATCCCTTTGGTGTATTTGATACCGCCGTAACTCAAACCGCCGTTTTCGCCACAGATCGCACCGACTGTAACCTCATCCTTTTTCAGATGTGGTGCCATCTCATCAAAAATGCCCGGGAAGAACTTTGTATCATCATTCATCAGCATATAGTAGTCGTAATCCATATGCGTATTTTTGATGTGTTCGATCGCCTTGTGCATGCCGCCATTCCAGAAATTGCTTCCGTCTCCCTCGATCAGGTCGATCTGATATGTGCCGTCATCGCGCATCTGCTTTAACATCTCACGCGTTCCGTCAGAACTATTGTCGTCTAAGATCACATAGTCAAACGTGACGTCTCTATTTTCTGAGAGTGTTGCCATGCCCCGCTTTGTCAGTTCTTTTCTGTTAAAACAGGTAAAAATTGCAAGTATCTTCATAATTTATTTCATCCTCATTTCCAGACAGCCTGTTTTGCCTGCCATTCAAATGTTCTATGCCTGTCCGATATAGTTTTTCCGGAATACCACATGGTAGATCCGTTTGATCAGATTCGGCTGTGACTCATGGATCAGTGCTTTTTTCATCGCCTTATGGAGCTCCGGTTTTTCACAGATCTCCTGTGGGAACTCTGTGATCCTGTGATCTGTCATCAGTTTATGGTCGAATACCGGTCCCTTTTCATTGCCGCAGTGGATCCCGGTGCCATCCCAGCCTTCATTGCTGACTAAAGACTTTGTCGGGGATAAGATCAGTCCCTGTTTCCGGAAATTCGTCCAGTACCAGCGGATCGCCCAGGAGTTGGTCTTTTCATCGGTTTTCTGCATTTTCATGATCTTGTAAAAATCATAGGTATTGTCGTAATTAAATGCTTTGCGCAGTTTTTTATCGGAAACCATATCCGTCCAGTCGTCGCAGTCCGCATCGAAATACTTCCAGCGGTCGCTCCAGGTCGCCCACGACCAGCTTGTGCCTGAGAGCGTGTTAAAATAGGACTCACACGGGTAGGAAAAAGTATCCCCGAAATGGGAGAACCCTGTGATTCCGGTCACTTTCTGTTCGTTCTGGTAACGGTCTAATCCGTCATTCATAAACAAAAGAAAATAGCGGTTTGTGACAAGGTCATCCTCTAAAACGATCACTTTTCCATATTTATTTACGATCGCGGTCACACCCTCGATCACATTTTTTGCAAGACCGTAGTTCTGTTCCCTTGCGGTCAGTTCCACCTGACGGAATCCCTGCACGGACTTTACATAATCACGGATTTCCTGCACTTTTCCTTTATCTGCATCTTTTTTTGCCGCATCGGAAAATACATACAGATCTGTTTCTGCTGCAAGTTCGTTTGCTGCAAGTGCCTCGATGGTGCGCTTTGTATGTTCCGGCCGGTTGTAGGTAAACAAAATTACCGGAGCCAGACTTCTCGTCTCTTCCATTCTTTTTCGCCCTTTCTATGCCTGCTGTTTTACCCAGCCTACATATTCGCGGATTCCTTCGGTAAGATCCGTCTTTTTCTCGTAGCCAATTTTTTTGAGCAGGGAAATATCCGCACACCAGTTCTGTGGATCGCCGACCTTCGTCTCCCCGTTAAACCGCACGATGTCAGTGTTTTCCCCAAGCTGCTTTGCATAGATTTCAGCCAGCTCACGGATCGATACTTCCTCACCGTTTGCCACGTTAAAGATCTCCTCCGGTCCCTGATATGCAAGGATCAGTTCTAACGCACGCAGAATATCGGAAATATGGATAAAATCACGCGTCTCATTTCCGGTTCCGAACAGATCGATCCGTCCGGTATTTAAGTATTTCTGATAAATATCCCACAAAAGCTGTTTGCGCAGTCCGCTTCCATATGCAGAAAAGATACGCACACAGCGGATATGGTAACCATGTACCCTGTTATAATAGCTGCAGAGTTCCTCGCCCATCTGCTTGTGCACGCCGTATGGGGAGATCGGTGCCAATGCATCTTTTTCCGTGATCGGAAGCTGCTTTGGATTGCCATAGACACCTGCACTTGATAAGAAAATGATTTTCGGTCTTTTTTCAAATGATTTCAATGCCAGAAGCAGCTGGTATAAACTGTGCAGATTGCCGTCTAAGTCTGCCATCGGATTTACAATGGATGCTCCGACATTGGCACTGCCGGCACAATGTAAGATCACATCCGGCTGCACTCCGGTAAATATGTTGGCAAGTTCCTGTGAGTCTTTGGACATGTTGCACTGATAGTAGTGGATTTCTGCCCCGTCCTCACAGTAACGGTCGGCTAAGTCGATGCCGGTGATCTCGTAATCTTTGCTGAAATATTCCATGGCGCATCTTCCGATAAAACCGTTTACGCCGGTAATGATCATTTTTTTCATGGGCGAACCTCCTATAAAAATACCCTTTCAAGTGCCCTCGAGTACTCTCTCGCCTCGCGGTACATATTTGCGATGCCCTGCTCCATGTCTCCGGCATATTCGGCTTCATGTTCCGGCAGGGATGCACGTTCTGCGGTGCGGGCGATCGTTTCGGCAAGCTGTTTCGGGTCGTGTGGATCAAAGAGAACACATTTTTTGTTCTGCTGTTCCTGATGTACCGGGATGTTTGATAAAAGCACAACTTTGTTGAGCACTTTCGCATCCTCTAATACGGTTCCCCAGCCCTCACAGAGTGACGGCTGTACGATAAACTGTGCGTTTTTCATGATTGCAAGCTGTTCGGTACGCTCTACAAATCCCAACAGTTTTATATTAGCACAAACCGTGTCTGATTCCATAATTTTTCTTAATTTATCAATATATTCCGGGTTACGGTAATCTTTCAGATTGCCGGTAAATACAAAATCATAGTCACATAATCTGCCCTCTTTTAGGAGACATTCGATTGCTTCTACCATGACGATATGATTTTTATGCTGCCAGAACTGGTTTGGAATATAGATATAGTTTCTCTTTAAGTCAAATTTGTCACGGACGCTCTGCTCTAATTCCGGTGTGATGGCGCACACTTCCGGTTCGATGTAAGATACAAAATGAACCACCTCGACCGCGCATCGGTGTCCCGGATAGAAACGCTCTAAATCTCTCGCCGCATCAAAACTGCTTAAAACCATTGGATTATCGCTTCCTGTCATGGCAAGATCATTTTTCTCTTTGTGAGCCAGTTCCTCTGCACCGAAAAATTCCGGCAGGGTTCTGTGCTGGAAATCCGGGATCCAGAAAATTCCCTTCTTTTTAAAGAGTTTTCCGATCTTATTGAGTTCTAAGGCATAGCAGTATTTTACCCCGCCAAACCAGATCAGACGCATCTCATAAAGTGCCAGTTTTATTTTATTATTTCCATCATAGACACGAATATCTACATTTACATTTTCTTTAAAACAGTCAAAAATATCGGCATGTTCCGGATCGATCAAAAGCACCAGCGAAAAACGTTCCATGATATTTTCGTTCTGCAGGCAGCTGAACATAATGTTCTTAATATAATAAAGTCCGCCGATCCATCCTCTGTTTCCAAGTCCGTTAAATAAAATCTTTTTTTTCATATTCATCCTCATTTTTGAGCAACTTGTTGCGAAGAGGCGACGAGAATCTCAAATTCTCGTCTGCCATCAAAGCTATTTGTTTTTATTTAGAAACAAATAGCCGTGCAAAAAATAAGCTATCGAGCTTATTTTTCGCACTAATCCTTTATTTCTGTGATAATACATACGAAAGTGCCGCAATACAACCTTTTGAAACCTGTTCAAAAGAAAATTCATGTGCCTTTTCGTAACTCTTTTTCCCCATGACAGATGCCATATCCCCGGCGGCAGCCTTTTGGATTGCCTCCGCAAAACCATCCACATCTTCCGGGTCAATGATATAGCCGTTTTCACCATCTGAGACGAGATCTCTTGCACCATCTGCATATTTTGATGAAATGATTGGAAGAGATGCACACATTGCCTCTAAAAGAACAAGTCCAAAGCAGTCCTCCCTGGTCGGAAGCACAAAAGCATCCGCTGTGCGGTATAATTTCTGCAATGGCTCCCCTTCCTGGTATCCTAAAAATTCCACACGGTCAGAAATTTTAAGTTCTGTGCACTGTTTTTGCAGCAGATCTTTTTCCTGCCCCTCTCCAACGATCCAGAGCCTTATATTCTGCGGTGTTTTTGCAAGTGCCGGCAGTAACAGATCAAGTCCTTTCCGCTGGATCAGGCTTCCCACATACAGAAGCTGCAATCCCTCATTTTGGGTTGTTTTCTGTGGTTTCTCATACAGATATTTCTGAATATCCACGGTAAGATATGAGATAAAGCATTTCTTTTCATCAGCACCGTAAGCGATCTGTGCCTCACGCGATGCAGTGCTGCTCGCGATAAATGCCGCCGCTCTTTTTATAATATAGCTTCTCGATAAGCGCTGTACTTTTCCGATATTTTTCTCGGAATTTAAAGTGCCGTCCGTCCAGCTGATAAACGGGATCTTCTTTTTCCGGCACCAATGTACCGCACGAAGGATCGTCGGGTTGTACTCCATGGCAAAGACCACATCCGGCGCGATCTCATTTAAAGTCTTTTCCACACCTACCGGGATAAACACATATCGGTCATCAAACCGTTTGCGGATGATGATCGTCTTTGATTTCAGGAAATGATAATGTTCGATCTCCTCCATCTCAACACTCCATTTCCGGTTTTCCATGCCTGCACCGGAAAAAATGATATGAAACTCATATTCCGGAAAGTTTTTCTGCATATAAGAAAAGAAATCCACCCGGTATGGCGATGGTATATTCGTGATAAATACTGCCTTTTTTTTCATTGTTCTTTTTCCTCTGAAATGCTGTGGTAGATACTGATGAGTTTCTGATAGTTATCTTCCGGTCTTAACCGGTGCTGATAAAATTCTCTCGCATTTTCCTTTAATCTGTTTAGATCCATCTGTTCAAACTCACAGACTTTTCTGGCAAGATCCTCAATAGAGTTATACTCAAATTTTACACCCGTCACACCTTCCTGCACCATACCATCCATATTGCCGACACGTCCTGCGATCACCGGTACGCCATAGGAATATGCCTCCGCGATCGTCATGGCAAACGCCTCATAACACTGGGAAGTCATGATGACTGCCTTTGCATTATAAAATTTCTCGGTCATCTCCTCTTTCTGCAGGTAACCCAAAAAGCGGACATTTTTCATATTATGGGTGCTGACGTATGCCTGCATCTCATCCATCATCGGTCCTGTTCCCGCAACATAAAGAATCTTATCCGGCAATTTTTCAAAAGCTTTTACTGCAATGTCAATTCCCTTTAATGCCTCCACTCTTCCAGCGAACAGATAATATTCTTCCTCAGGCTGTTTTTTAACCGGGACGATTCCATCTGCAAAGGTAAAGTTTGGTTTGATGTAAACACGTTTCGGATCCACGATCTTTTTGCCCGGATCTAAGGAGCTTAACAGTTTATTTTTGTTAAATTCCGTCAGACAGATAAAATTCACACGATAGTAGGTTCCAAGAAAACGGTGAATCCAGAGGATTGCAGAGCTTACCATCGTCTGTATTTTACTTCCGCGGTAACATTTGTGCCGGATTGCACATTTTAATCCGCCATTCACACATTCCTCACAGATCACATTGTTGCGGAAAAATGATCCGGCCGGACAGAGCATGCGGAAATTATGAAGTGTCTGGACCACCGGCACCTTACACTGAAATGCCGCATAAAATACAGATGGACTCACCATCATCAGGGTATTGTGCACATGCACGATATCGATTTTATTTTCACGGATAATCTTTTTTACTTCCCTGCAGGTTTTTAACGAATAGACTGCCGTAAAAGGAATAAAAAGTTTTTTTAATTTATTCCCCTCGTTCAGTTCTTTGTTACTGCGATAGTAAGTAAAGACTTCATGTCCATGCTCCTCTAACAGCTTTTTCTCATTGCGCACCACGACGTCTTCCCCGCCCGGGATCTGATAAAAATTATGAATTTGAAGAATTCGATATTTTTCCATTGTCTCCTCCATCTGAGATCTCATTTAACATCGTCGGATATAGCAATACACCTGCAAGCAAAATAAACGGATTCATAAAACCATTTAAGACAAACTGTTCCATGATCCCATACAATGCAAATACGGAAAGCATGACTAATTCTTTATATCCCCCTGCTTTATAGAGTCTGACTAACATAACGCAGAGTGCCGCAAAAAATGCGATTGCAAAAATCCATCCGCAGTACAGTAAAATATACATATATGCGTTATCGATCAGCCCATGATAACTTGCATAAAAATACTCCTGGTTTCTCGGAAGCAGCGCAAGCCCTTGGTCATGATAATATTTTCCAAGGATATATACCCTTCCTGATACATAGCGGTCGATCGTCTTCATAATGTCATTGTCACTGTTAAATAGAATCATCATAACAAAACTGAAAATTGCTCCAACCGGTATAGACAGTGCATAAATAAACTTCACTTTTTTATTTTTGACCAGTTTTTCAAACAGAATGATCCCCCACGCAAAAAAGAATACAATAATCCCGGTACGGCAAAATGTTATTTTATAAAAAATAAACGCTGTCAGGCATGTTCCGAAAAACCACCATATATTTAATTTTTCATAGAAATAATAGAGCATAAGCATAAGAAGCAGAAAAATTGTCATATATGCAGCATTCGGTTCACTAAAACCAAGACTGTACACCGGTACTTCCACATACTGTGCATTTGGCACTGTCTTATAACCAATATCAAACAACCCATAAGCGGATCCGGCTACCATAATAAATGCTACAAAAAGTCTGGTCCATACAGAGATTTCAATCAATTTCCGGAAACACACATCCTTGATTCCGATGATCGTTAAAAACAAAAACAGTATCGTCGCCTTTTTGGTCATTACCCATATGAAAAGACCTGCACCTAGCATCAGCGCGATCACAACGATCTCCCGCAGCGTATATCTGGTTGTAACAAGTTTCATTCCCAAAAGGATCACGCCGGAAAGCATAAAAAATTTGTAGATCTGATCACTACTGTCATAACCAAATGCTTTTACCAGCACATTGACCGCAAAGTATCCATAATACGCAATGATCCCCATGCTCTTCCAATCATTTTCCCGTATCCATTTTCTGATCTGCTCCATCTATTCCTCTCCAAGCATATAAATGACATAATCTCCGGTTTCCCTGTAATAGTGATATCCATACGGCTTCATATCATCCGGTATTTCCTGTTCTGTACGGTTAAAACATAAAAATACTACCTGATTGCGCTTTGCAATATCCGTCACTACTGTCATGTCCGGTTTTTCCTGACACATCTGCTGATACATTGCGACTTCATCATCCCCGATCCCGGAAATAAATCCGCCCACGTTTCTTCCATAAAATAATCCGATATCACAGCGGTACTGTCTGATATAGCAGAGCAGTTCATTCGGTACAACCGATCTTACTTTCCAGCTGACACCTGCGCCTGCTAAAATATCCGCAACATCCAGCGCAGCCTGCGGCAGTTTATATTCATTTTCTGCCTCCGTAAAGGTTGCTTTACTGTAAATTTTCTGTCCGCTTAATGCGATCGTACCAAGGGCCGCCACAAGCACAACGATACGGACTGCCTGTTTTTTCCACCGGCACACCAGCCAGACCACCACATACGCAGCCGTGAAAGAAACCGGAAGCATCCAGAACAGTCTCCAGTACACACCGGCAAAGAAACGGCTTCCCACATAACGGTAAAATAATGGATTAAATAAAAATAACAGTACCAGGATTGTCGGCCATACCAGAAACCGGACGGTCTGTTTCTCTTCCTGATATTTTCTTCCCAGGAAAAACAGCATTACAACTGCAAGACAAAACAGGCACCAGTGAAAAAGTCCGGTACGTCCGCCAATAAAATTTTTAAAATTGTCCAGTATTGAATAAAAATCTGCTGCCATATCCGTTCTCTTTCCTTTTTAAATCCCCGCCGTATAATAAATCATATAAACAGCACACGGCAGTGCTGCGATCCATATACAGAGCATACGTTTCAGATTCCGGTGGTAAATACCATCTAAAAGTCCGTACAATCCCATCATAACTGGTGCCATAATAATTCCCATTCCCGATAAAAGAGCTGCCGCAAAACTTAAGGCATACAATGGTGCCGCCCATTTCATACTCTGTTTTTCACTCATAAAGATCTGGTAAAACAAATACATTAACAATGGAAGGATAAATCCCGCCACGATTGCCTTTCCCTGCCAGATCCGCAATAAAAACATCGCCGACAGTGTATGTGTTGATGTAAAATTCCAGATATGGAACACGGATAAAACAATCAGAAACAGTGCTGTTTTTTCCGCATCACCGCGAAACAGTACATTTCCGATCATTCCATACAACACATAACAGATGATGATCATAAAAAATGGAAAAAATGTATGTGAAAACACCGCCGGAGCAATTCCTGTTATTTTACAGCACATTGCCACATACATCGTCCATGGGGATGTCACATCTTTTCTTACTTCCCCGACATCCCAGTACATATATTCATCCGTGATCGGATCATCCACTAAAAGCGTATCATGCACAACCGCAGAAACTTCTTCCGAAACATATCTTGCATCGTCATCATCAATATGCTGGTAATGATACGGAATCCATGCCTGCAAAAGGATCAGCGCCGCTGCAAGAATTCCAAAAATGATTTTCCATGCTCCGGCTTTCTTTTTTTTGTTTTCCAGCTTATTTTCTACTGTAACTAAGATACCACATCTGCGTATCAGAATTACCATGATAACAATGGAAACAATCACCAGAAATATCTTCCAAAGTGTGACAGCCTCGGTAAGCGTCCTTTTGCCAAGTATCATCGGCACCAGCAAAATCTGTCCCGATGCAAACATGCTTGCAAGTCCAAGCACCCATGCGTTGCACAGTTTTCTGACCGTTCCCTCTATTTTCAGATACCATACCCACAACAATCCAAACCAGACCGGAAGTACTACGAAAAGCATTCCTGTATAAAGTAGATTCTTATAAATCATATACCAGCACTCCATCCAGATGGATATGGTTGATCTCAGCCGTATTCTTTAACATATAAAGTTCTTCCGTTCTGACATTTCTGCGTCCGCAGATGACAAGATTACTGTCGCAAAGCAATGCCGTCTGATATCCTTCGGATATTGCCGACACATCCCTTCCATTGACCAGAATGTATTCATACTGCCTTGAGAAGCGATCCAGAAGCTCTTTGAACTTTTCATTTCCAACAAGATCAAATCCCTGTTCCTGTTTCAAATTTCTCTTTACGGTGTCTAAGTAGTCATTCATCTGCTGTAACTTTAATTCTGTCGTATTCCCCATAACATAGGCACTTAAAGATGCATCATCACTGTCAGTTGCATTCAGGTCGATCAGCAGAGTCTTTTTCTTTTCATTTGCATAGCACATCGCAAGACGCAATGCTGTGGTATCCGCAGTTCTTCCGACCGGCAGACAGTTAATCTTAAGGCATCCTTCTGCTTTTTGTCCATTCAAAAACATAGCCGCTTTTTTATAAGTTTCTTCATCTTCATTCTTTTTTGTGATCACATCAACGATCTGTGTCTCTAAACATTCCTGCACTTCCTGTGCATCCTTCGGTTTTTTATAAATCATCATCCACAATGTATATAAAACAACCTCAAGCATAATGCCAAGTAATATACCTGCAATCACAGCTTTTAATACTCCCTGGCGGAACTCAGAACTGGAGATGGTATAAGTTTCAAGCTTTGTCACTTCTCTCTGGGACTGCGGTTCATCAAATACAGTAAAACACTGTGTGCCGACCTGTTTCTTTGTCACGGTATCCAATGCCTGAAGAAGTCCGTTCACAAAAGCATACGCTTCCTCTTCGTCATTTACGGTATAATCCCAGCTCGTTCTCGGATACACCACATAAAAAGTAATAATGTCCGATGCCTCTGTCTGTTCACACTCAAACATATCCGTAAATGCCTGTTTTGTCAGATCGATTCCTGTCACTTTACAGAATTCGTCGTACACACTGCTGCTCTTTGCAATTTTCATAATATCATTGCCACGCTCCACAGTACTTCCGGAATTATAATCTTTTAAAAGCACCGAAGTCTCCACCTGCATTCTGTCATCATAGACTTCTGCATCAATATAAGGCATCAGGGTTTTTGCCTTGTATCCACCGACGATCACTGCAAAAACTGCCGCAAAGACAGCCGCAAGCCACCATTTTCTTAAGTTATACTGCAGCACATCCATCAAACTGTATTCTTTTCTGCTCTCATATCTCTGATTCATATCAGGTCTCCTTTCTATTCTCCGCCTTTTTCAAACACCACTTTTATCGTCTTTAAAATGATCTTGATATCCAGTCCCAGACTCCAGTTATCAATATACTGTACATCCAGTTTCACGACATCCTCAAAATCAGTAATCTCGTTCCGTCCGCTTACCTGCCATAATCCGGTAATGCCCGGTTTTGCACTTAAACGGCGTTTCTGGTGTGATTCATACTGTTTGAACTCATCTACCGTCGGTGGTCTTGTACCGACCAGACTCATATCACCTTTCAAAACGTTGAAAAACTGTGGAAGCTCATCGATACTGGTCTTACGGATAAATTTTCCAACCTTCGTAATACGCGGGTCATCTTTCATTTTAAACATCAGACCATTCATCTCATTCTGGCTTTCCAGTTCTTTTTTGCGTTCCTCTGCATCCTTATACATCGAACGGAACTTATAGATCTTAAAAAATCTTCCATTCTTGCCGACACGCTTCTGTGCGAAAAACAGAGGTCCCGGAGATTCGATCAAAAGCGGCGGTGCTAAAAAGACCGTCACAACTGCCGTGATCACAAGTCCCACGATCGAACCTGCGATGTCCATCACACGCTTGATCATAAGCATTTTCCAGTCATAGGACTGATTGGAAAATGTGACGACCGGTATATTTCCCAGCATGTTAAAAGTTTTATGGTAATCATCAAACTTGTTTAAGATCTCAATCGTGACATGTACGGTTGCCCCCATATCCTCAAAACGGTTGACCACCTCCGCAAGCGAATCTCCTGTCTCATACGGCACACTGATAAAAACTTCATCCACAATCTGTTCTTTTACATACTGGAACATATTATCATAAGTGGCAACGACAGGAACACCATGATACCATTTTCCAATCTGGTTTTCATCAATGATCGCAATACTTGCAAGACGATGGATCCAGTCTCCGGAATGGTCTGCATCCGCGATCACCTCTTCCACACGTTCTGCCGTTGTGACCAGAAATACCTGATTATTTGCTCTTTTGTTGCGGTAAACATGCAGCAGATAATATTTAATGATAATATGCATGCCAAAATACAGGCACATATTTACCAGCGCAATACAAAAATAAACACCTCGGGAAGCCTCCGCATTATTGTGCTGTAAAAAAATGGTCAGCGCTGTCACACATACTAACACAACGCTCGCTTTGATTGCTGCCCACAACTCCTGAAATACACTTCGGTCAATAAAACGATTATCAATATCCGAAAAGAGCATTACCAGCATGTAAACAACCATTACGATGCCAAAGCTCTCCATCAGCTCTATCTTCATATTTGCGACGGATACATTTCGATAACCCACCAGCCACAGATAACCGCCCCCGAAATAACTTACGGCAAAGCATATCAGATCCGCCAGCAGTAAAATGATACTCTGAATTTTTTCTCTTGTCTGGTACATGTCAAGTCCTTTCCTGTTCCTTTTCCCCGGTTTCATGCCCAGGTGTCACTGTTTCTTCCTGTCATTTATTCTGGTAATAATATTCCGCACTGCGTTTTCCCAACGAAAAAATCAGTTTCCATTCCGTTTCGCGCGGAACAATAAACACACAGTCAAATCCCAGGTTCAGGTTCACATCGCACGTCCGGCGCAGTTTTAATGCATCGGCGACATCTGCTCTCGGATATCTTTTCAATTCCGCTGTGACCACAGTGCCGTCCGGCATCACTGCTTTTATATCAACTGGAAGTACCTTTCCATTCCATGTCTTTGCAAGTGCCCATCCACAACAGACCACACTGCCATCCTGATATTCCTGTCTGTCAATGTGATACAGAATCTTCCGCACTCTAAAAGGTACATTCTGCATTTCTTCTATCTGTACATTCCCTGCATCCTGCCTTAGCAGCTGCTCTAAGGGAACGATCTTTGTTCCCATCACACGCTGCATATTGCGCACCGGAACGCTGCCCTTTCCCAGATATGCCTGAAAATTCTCCTCCATCCTGCCAAACTGTTCTTTTAATTCCTTACTGATTCCGTAAGCTGCTAACAGCTCATCCAGCGGAGTGCCTTTTCCTCCCATGATCTGGTAATATGCAAAATAAAGTGCACGGTATAATACAAATAACTTTGGTACCGGAAAGAAAAACGTCCACTCATAATCAATGACTGTCCATTCTGCTTCCTCTATTTTCATCTCACTGCCTGCAGGAATCAAAATATTGGCAAATATCATATCGATATCGCATATATCCACCGCTTCAGTTTCCTCTGTAAAATGAACCTCTCCAAACACTTTTCGGAAATCTTCGGTTGGCGTAAACAGGTGTTTTCCACCATATTCCATGATACGTTTTGCATAATCATCAAGGATACGCTTCACCAGTTCCGTCTGATTTCTTTCAATCGCCCGCTCCATCACATCCTGCAGTGTGACACCGGGATCAAAACCGGATACGGCTGCATCATTTTTTGTATGACAGGCGCAGAATCTGATTTTCCCATTACTGTCCGCATAGCACGATGACAATTTTTCGTATGACTTCTCCATATGACAGATATGCTCTCTTCCTTCCGGATAAAGTGCATATTTTCTGACACTTTTTTCTCCATCCGCTTTCTTGCAGATATCCGTGCGGATGGCAAACTGCCTTGCCCTCTCATTGGAATATTTTGAATAAATCACACGCTGTTCTCCGGTCCTATTTCCTGCCTCGATCAAAAAGGAATTGGCAAGTTCTCCAAATAACCCTTCTGCCAGAACCGTATCAAAAACTTTTTTCTCATCAAAAAGCTGTAATCTGTCCCTGTCAAAGTTTCTCCGGTTGTCGGAAAGTTCTCCCCTTCCCGGAAGATGTTCATCCGAATAGATACAGGATGGGAACTTGTGATCCGGATATGGATAATAGCTGTAAATTCCCGAAAATCCTGCTTCTTTTAAGATCTGTTCATACTCTTTTCTGGTATAGACCCTCGCCTCACCGTGCCTGTCATCCTCTGTGAATCGTTCCGGATCCTTATCATAATTTTCCAGTCCGGCAAAATATCCCCCGCGGTATTCCTCCTGACACCCCGCAAAATATTTCAGTCCCAGACGGTTGGCATCCGCCACATAGAGTTTCCCGTTGTCAGATAAGTGTTCTCTCATACAGGAAAGCTCATTTTGAAATTTTGAAAATTCGCCTGCAATCAATATCATGTCATAGGCCTGATCCTGATACAGTACATTTGTTTCCGGTTTTGTATCCGAAGCCGGAACAACCAGAACCGTCAGATTGCCGGCATTTTCATAACGCACCCGTAAAATGTCAGCTTCCTCTTCACTCTCCACCACTGCCGTCACATGTAACGCCATAGAAAGCAGTTTTCCTGTCAGTGCACCGCATCCTGCATTCCGCTCTAAAACATGCATCTGCTTTGTCACCGGCAGAAATGCGATCAGGTTCTCCCTGATATCCGACAGATGAAAAAGGTACGGATAGGATGCCTGTTCCATGATGATCTGCGGATAGGCTTTTTCATTATTCTGTTGTATGATCTCTTTCAGCCCCTCCGGCACGTTCACATGTCCCATTGCTTCCTCACTTTTACGTTCTTCTATTCGTCACATTTTTCAATCGTAACTTCTGAATTCATATCATAAAAACCGACGGTATTTTTGTCGGATACCACCGTCACACCGACCACATCATATAATCTGTGGTACGCGCGGAACTCTCCGCCGACATAACCGGTGCAGCTGATGGATAACAGATATTCACCGCCCTGCATATCCATGTTCTGGCGGAATGTCGCAACATAGGTATCACCTGTCTTTGCCATCCCGATGCCCACTTTTTCAAACATCGTGTTTGTTCCGGTAACAGCAGTTCCCTGTACGGTTTTAAATGTATAAGTAAAAATCGGATCCTGTATATCAGAGAGGAATTTCACCTTGGATTTGATGGTAAAAGAAGTCCCCTTCTGGATACAGTTCGTATAATTGCCATATTCATCGATCAGCGCAAAGTCAATGATCTCCGCCTCACCGGTTCCATATTCATTGACATCCGGGTTGAGCTGGTAATTTGATTTCCAGAGCTTCTTTCCATCGGACGCATCATTTTCTAAAATCTTACCGCCGGTGATCTTGTCTGAGTGCTTAAGCAGAACCTTTTTGTAAAGGTTGATCATATCCTTGGCATTTCCCTCTGCCAGTTTATCTCCCTTATTGAGTAAGATGACACGGTCACAATATTTTGCCACACTGCTGATATCGTGGCTGACGAACAGGATGGTCTTTCCCTGCGCCTTGAAATCCTCAAACTTTTTATAACATTTTGCCTGAAAAAATACATCTCCGACCGATAATGCCTCATCCACGATCAGGATCTCCGGATCAATATTGATCGCCACCGCAAACGCAAGCCGGACAAACATACCGCTCGAATAGGTCTTACACGGCTGATGCACGAAATCACCGATATCTGCAAATTTTAAGATATCATCTAACCTTGCATCCATCTCCTCGCGGGAAAATCCCATCATCATACCGTTTAGATAGACATTTTCGATTCCGGTATACTCCATATTAAATCCGGCACCAAGCTCTAACAGTGCGGAAATCCTTCCATCGATTTCCACCTCGCCGCTCGTCGGACTTAAAACACCTGTAATTATTTTTAAAATGGTAGATTTCCCGGATCCATTGGTTCCGATAATGCCGATCGTCTCACCTTTTTTCACCTCAAATGACACATGATTTAACGCATGATGTTCTTTGAAACGGTTCTTTCTGACCAGTCCAAGTGCATCCTTTAACCGGTCAGACGGTTTATCATAAAGTTTGTAGACTTTGCAGACATCCTCTACCCTGATTGCTAAATTATCCATACTATCCTCATTCCACAGTTTTCATTCTTGCGATGCTCCTACAGCACATCTGCGAAATGTACACGCAGACGCTTAAATACGGTCGTTCCCGCCCAAAGTGTAAACAGCGTGATTCCCCAGAACCACAATGTCAGTCCCGGATGCTCCCAGAATGCCGTTTTATTGATCAGTGCATCCCGGTATCCGGAAACGATATAATACATCGGATTTAGCTTAAGCAGTACTACAGCCCATTTTGGAATGCCCTGCATGCTCTCAAAATTCCACATGATCGGTGTCACCCACATTCCAATCTGCAAAAGAATGGCGACAACCTCTTTCATGTCACGGAAAAACACCGTCACGGCGCTTGTCGCATAGATCAGTCCTGCCGTAAACATCACCATGCAAAACGAATAATAAACCACCTGAAGCACATAAAGATCCGGATAAAATCCCATAACGACAAAAACAACCAGCATAAATATCACAAAAAAAGCGTGTGTAAACAATGCAGAGATCAGTTTTACCACCGGAAGTGCATCGATCTGGAATACGACCTTTTTGACCAGATAACTGTATTCATCAAGAACCCCGGTTCCTCCATTTAAAGCCTCCTGAAAATAAAACCACGGCACAAGACCGCCCATCAGCCAGAGTACAAATGGCACCTCGATTCCTGTTCTTAAATCATTGACTTTCTGATGTAGTCCAAACTCAAAGACAAACCAGTATAAAAGCACCGTGATCACCGGCTGTATGAAAGCCCATATCACGCCAAAATAAGAACCCGCAAATTTTTTCTTAAAATCATTTTTGGCAAGATTGCCGATGAGTTTACGGCTGGCAATCAGACGTTTTGGCAGGCAGACATTTTTCTTCTTTTCTGTCATATGAGTGCTCCTATCTTACAATTCCCCGTTCCTTACAATATGCATCGAATCCACCGTGCACTTTATCCTTATCGGAAAGGATCAGATCCGCCTGTGTCATTCCTTCCGGCATTGGCCATTCAACACCGATTGCCGGATCATTCCAGAGAATACCGCCCTCGTCATTTGGATGGTAGAAATCAGTAACCTTATAGCAGAACTCTGCATAATCAGACAGCACGATAAAGCCATGTGCAAAATTCTTTGGTACAAAAAACTGCTTTTTATTTTCCGCAGTCAGAACGATGCCAAACCATTTTCCGAATGTCTCAGAACCTTCTCTTAAATCCACTGCAACGTCAAATACCTCTCCGCTTACCACGCGCACCAGCTTGTCCTGCGGGTGGTTGATCTGGAAATGTAAGCCCCTGAGCACACCTTTTTTCGATGCAGACTGGTTATCCTGTACAAACTGGCAGTCGATTCCTGCCTCTTTAAAATCGTTGTAATTGTAGGTCTCCATGAAATATCCTCTGGCATCCCCGAAGACTGCCGGCTCAATTACTTTGAGTCCCTCGATTCCATTACAGTCATGTGTTACCTTTATTTTTCCCATAATTATTGATCCTCACTATCTGTTTTTTAAAGTCCTTCGGCAACCTCTACCAGATATTTGCCATAATCTGTTTTAAGGAGCGGTTCTGCAAGTTTTAACAGCTGCTCTTTATCGATAAATCCACGTTTGTATGCGATCTCCTCGATACAGGACACATAAAGTCCCTGACGTTTCTGGATCGCAGACACAAAATCTGCAGCGGCAAGCAGCATGTCGTGGTTTCCGGTATCTAACCATGCGAATCCCCTGCCAAGCGTCTCAACGCTTAAATCACCACGCTCTAAATATGCATTATTTACGGAAGTAATCTCAATTTCACCTCTTGCAGACGGCTTTACATTTTTCGCGATCTCTACAACATCATTGTCATAAAAATAAAGTCCCGGCACAGCATAATTTGACTTTGGATGCTCCGGTTTTTCCTCGATAGAAAGAGCTTTTCCGTTCTCATCAAACTCTACCACGCCGTATTCTCTCGGATCTCTGACATAGTAGCCAAAAATCGTAGCACCCTTTTCATTCTGTGTGCGTTCAGCTGCACTGCGCAGAACCTTGGAAAAACTTTGTCCGTAGAAAATGTTATCTCCAAGAACCAATGCAACCGCATCGTTTCCAATAAACTTTTCACCGATAATAAATGCATCTGCCAGGCCCCTTGGCTGTTCCTGCACGGCATAAGAAAAACTCATGCCAAGCTGGCTTCCGTCTCCAAATAACTCTTCAAACACCGGCAGATCTCTCGGTGTGGAAATAATCAGAATCTCTCTTATGCCGGCAAGCATCAGTGTAGATAACGGATAATAGATCATCGGCTTATCATACACCGGCATAATCTGTTTTGAAATCGCCTTTGTTAACGGATATAACCTTGTTCCGGAACCACCTGCTAAAATAATACCCTTCATTATTCAATCCTCCATGTTTTCCGCAGGAAAATGCAATTTTATCATGTAAAATTTGCCCTCTGGTGAGCAGAGGATTTTCCTCCATTTTTTGTACCACCATTATAAAACGCAAACAAGCAGTATCGCCCCATCTGACGGTACTGCTGCCTGCATCTTCTTACCTGTTCTGATACATATCCTCATAATACTTCTGATAATCACCGCTGGTAACGTTTTTCATCCAGTCCTCATGTTCAAAATACCATGCGATCGTCTTTTTGATGCCTTCTTTGAACATTGTCTCCGGCTCCCAGCCGATCTCTGCCTTGATCTTATCCGGTGCGATCGCATAACGTCTGTCATGACCTTTGCGGTCCTTCACATAAGTGATCAGATCCTTGCTCACAAGTGCACGTCTCGGATCATCTGCCGGAAGCATCTCAAGCAGTGTATCTATAATGATATTGATAATTTCAATATTCTGTTTTTCATTGTGTCCGCCGACGTTGTAAGTCTCGCCGAGGCGTCCGTTTTCCTGTACCATATCGATTGCTTTCGCATGGTCATCCACATACAGCCAGTCGCGGACATTTTTTCCGTCTCCATATACCGGAAGTTTCTTTCCATGCAATGCATTGTTGATGATAAGCGGAATCAGTTTTTCCGGGAACTGGTATGGTCCATAATTGTTAGAACAGTTGGTAATGTTTGCCGGAAAATGGTAAGTGTCAATATAAGCCTTTACCAGCATATCCGAAGATGCTTTGCTCGCAGAATACGGACTGTGCGGTGCATACGGTGTTGTCTCATAAAAATATGTTCCGTCATCCTCTAAAGAACCATATACCTCATCCGTCGATACATGAAGGAATTTCTTCCCTTCTTTGAAACTGCCATCCGGCAGCTCCCATGCCGCTTTTGCACAGTTTAACATAACTGCTGTTCCAAGCACGTTCGTTTTTACAAATACTTCCGGATTTTTGATACTGCGGTCTACATGACTCTCTGCTGCAAAATGTACCACGCGGTCGATCTCATTTTCTGCAAAAATCTTTGCAATTGCCTCTTTATCCGTGATATCTGCACGCACAAATGTATAATTTTCACGATTTTCAATGTCTTTTAAATTTTCCAGATTGCCCGCATAAGTAAGCACATCCACATTGATAATTCTGATCTCGTTATCATATTTGCGAAACATGTAATGAATATAGTTAGATCCAATAAATCCGGCTCCTCCGGTTACTAAATATGTTCTCATAGTTTTCTCCATTCTATGGTCTACAAAATCTTTCATCATTTTACCATACTTTTATTGCCTGTACAAGTTTTACCACCAGTCCACTGCCGGGCGTTCCGTAATTTCAGACAGCTTGACGACCACCAGATCTTTTTCTTCCACGATTGAACCCTCAGCCGGAAAGACTGTCATATCTTCCGACAGTGCTGCCGCCTTATATTCCATCTCTTCGGAATAACCATCGTCCAGATGGACTCCATTATGTGCTTCTAAAAATCCTGCGATCCGGTGCGTTGCCCCCGCCGGATGTTCTCTGGTATAATCCCATTCAAAAAATGACCACCCGTACATTTCCGTACGGCGGTTCAAGCTGTTTAACTGTGGCTGCCGGTATCCGATAAATACCACTTTTTTATCCACCGGATCTCCTTCTGCATCCACCCCGGGGATCTCACTCTTCAAAGCATCCGTGATCTGATCCGCCAGCAGCGCATCCTGTTCATAACGCACCTGATCCGCGCTGTGCATTCTGATGTTATAGCAGACCTGACCGCCTGTAACTGCGATTACAAGTAATATCACCACATTGCCCATTACCTGCAGCCATCGGCACATTTTCCTGTCCCGCTCCTGTTTTTCCGGTCGTACATCGGAAATCTGCTGCTCTTTTAATATCATCACACCAAACATCGCAAGAAATGCAGCCACAACCGGAAGTGCAAACTGTGTCCTTGTCACCAGCATCGCACCTGCATAGATTGTCATTAAAAAAGGTGTAATGAGCATAAAAATCATTCCTGCTGCAAAAATCCAAAAACCGGCACGTCCACTTTCTGTTCTTCTCGTCCATGCGATCCATATCACATAAAATGCGAGCAGTACACCGATCACATAGAAAGAGAAATTCCGCGGTCCGACGGTAAGAAGCTGATTTTTCACAACACGAAGAACATTCTTGACACATTCAGCAGCCGGTTCACTTCCCCAGTTGCTCTGCCCTTCCATATAATCACCGGCTGCCATGAACCATGTACCCGCAATCCCCCTGTATATCAGATAGGAAATACCGAAATGGGCCACAAGAAAAATAATGCGAAGTCCACATTTTTCCCTTTTTCCATTCACCTGCCAGAAGAACAATAAGAAAAACATGACACAGACTGCAATATAATAAACTGCCAGTGCCTGGTAAGTACCAAGTGCCAGCACAATAAACACTGTGGACAAAAACAGCTTACACAGATCTTTTCCGCTTCTGTTCTCCTTATATTTCTCGCAAAAACAAAGATCACACATAAAAAATCCGGTGACTGCCATCAAAAGCATTGCAAATGCGACTTCCGCCTGCTGCAGTGAAAAATAAAACTGAAAACTCCAGATATTGGATGTCATATAAAGCAGCGTAAATATCCAGTACGGTTTTCCATCCTTTTTTCCTGAAAAATAATAGCATCCATACGTCAGTACATTGCCTCCCAGGATAAAAAACAAAAGCATCAGAATACCACTCTTTATCGTTCGGTGTACACCAAGACCAAGCATCCGTTTTAACAGAACCAGTCCAAATCTTCCAATCGTAAGCCACCCTAACGTAGACCCGGGATGATTGATCAGTTCCTCTGTATCGATTCTGATATTCGAGTTAAATGCCTGATACCCAAAACAGACCAGCGCAGCAAATACCGACATCAGAATCAGCCGGTAATGTTTTTTGATATATTCTGTCATCGTATTATTCCAGTGTTTTCATATACTCATCAAGTGCATCCTGCCATTCAGCCATTTTGTAACCGTCTGTCAGTTTCATCATATAGTTCTCAAGAATCGAATATGCCGGTCTGTTTGCAGAAGCCGGATTCATCTTCGCATACTGCTCACTTGTGACATGGTTGACTTTTGTTGTCTTTCCTGCACGTTTAAAAATTGCTTCCGCAAAAGCTGCCCAGTTGGTATCGCCCTCACAGGTTGCATGAAATGTACCATAATTTTCTGTCGGTTCAAAATGATGAATGGCTCTTGCCAGTTCCACCGCACTTGTCGGGGATCCCTGCTGGTCACATACAACACTGACTTCATCGTGTGACTCCGCAAGGCGAAGCATCGTCTTTACAAAGTTTTTTCCATCTCCATAAAGCCATGCGGTACGGAAAATAAAATATCTGTCTGCAAATTCACGGACAAACTTTTCTCCCTCCGCCTTCGTCTTTCCATAGGCACTGACCGGATGGATCTCATCAAATTCCGTATATGGCTTTGTTCCGTTTCCCTCAAATACATAATCGGTGGAAACGTGGATCATTTTTGCTCCGACTTCTCTTGCTGCGATACTTAAATTTCTCGGTCCGATCGCATTGATCCGGTATGCGGCATCCCACTGCTGTTCGCACGCATCCACATTGGTGTGCGCTGCACAGTTGATAATGACATCCGGTCTCTCCGCACGAACCAGCGCAAGGACAGCATTCACATCGGTAATATCGAGCGCCACAATGCCTTCACCTTCCGCAACATCTGTATTGATAAAGGAAACATCCTCACCTTTATATTCCTGTCGGATGGCACGCCCTAACTGTCCGTTGCACCCTGTCACTAAGATCTTTTTCATCATTTATTCTCCTAATCCATTTTCAATTGCCGTAACAATCGACGTAAGTGCTTCTTTTTCATCTTCTCCTTCGCAGACAAGCTCTATTTCATCCCCGGATTTGATGCATGCACCAAGTACACTCAACACGCTTTTTGCATTTGCTGTATTTTCTCTGTAACGAAATGTCACATGTGATTTAAACTGCATGGCCTCCTTGCATAAAATTCCAGCCGGTCTCAAATGAAGTCCCGTCGGATTTTTAATCGTTACTTTCTGGCTTACCATAGTAAATCCCTCCAAACTGTTTATTGTATATACGATATTTAAAGCATGATCTTCGTAATCAGTTCCGCTAACTTTTTAGCTTCCTCATCGATCACCTTTTGATCTTTTCCTTCAATCATGACACGGACAAGCGGCTCTGTACCGGATGGACGGATCAAAACTCTTCCCTCTCCGTTAAACTTCTGCTCTAATTTTGCAACTGCATCCGCAATCTCCTGATAATCCATAAAGTTGTCTTTTTTATGGTTTGGCACTTTTGCATTTACAAGTGCCTGCGGTAATACTTCCATAACAGATGCAAGCTCTGATAAAGTTTTTTTCGTTTTCACCATAACCTCAAGCAGATGAAGTGCAGAAAGCAGACCATCACCTGTGGTGTTGTCATCCAGGAAAATAACGTGTCCTGACTGCTCGCCTCCGATATTATAGCCATGTTCTCTCATATTTTCAAGAACATATCTGTCGCCAACTTTTGTCTTTTCCACATGGATGCCTTCGCGTTCTCCCATCAGCGAAAATCCAAGGTTTGTCATAACAGTAACAACGATCGTATTCTTTTTTAAGGTACCTTTCTGTTTCATATAAGTACCACAGATTGCCATGATCTGGTCTCCATCGACCAGTTCTCCTTTTTCATCCACAGCAAGCATACGGTCTGCATCCCCGTCAAATGCAATACCAATGGCAGCATTTTCATAAACTACTCTGGCTTTTAATTCATCCATATGCGTCGAACCACAGTTTGCATTGATATTCGTTCCATCCGGTTCGGTATGGATTGCCACCAGATCAGCCCCCAGATCTTTCAATGCCTTCACTGACGTATAATGAGCGGCTCCCTCTGCACAGTCAACCACGATCTTCATGCCTGTCAGATCAACCGGAACACATTTTTTCATAAATTCTACATATTCGTCTCTTAAATCGAAACGATAATCAATTTTACCGACTCCGGAACCGATCGGCAGGTTGACATCCTTCATATTATTACGGATCAGTGCCTCGATCTCGTCTTCAAGCTCATCAGAAAGCTTATATCCCTCGCCGTTAAAAAATTTAATTCCGTTAAATTCCATCGGGTTATGGGATGCGGAAATGACAACCCCGGCATCTACCTTATGTTTTCTCGTCAGATACGCAATTGCAGGTGTCGGCATTACTCCGACAAAAATCGCATTTGCACCGACAGAACAGATTCCTGCCATCAGTGCACTTGCAAGCATTCCTCCTGAAATTCTCGTATCACAGCCAACGATAATCGTTGCCTGATGTTCCTGCTCTTTCGTAAGCACATAAGCTCCCGCCTGTCCAAGTTTTGTCGCAAGCTCGATCGTAAGTTCTGATCCAGCCACTCCGCGGACACCATCTGTACCAAACATTCTTGCCATTGTATTTCCTCCAAATTATTAATTTCTTTTATTCTGTTTTAGAAGCACTCTTTTTGCTGCTTTCCGTTGATTTTATTTCCGTATCTTCCGCAGTCATTTTAACCGGGATCCGCACGGTTTTTACCTGATAAAGTTCATTATCCACATCAATATCTGCAGCGATATTATGTTCACCATTTCCATATCCCTGCAGATTAACAGTACCTGTAATGTCATCTGCTGACAGCTTCTTAATATCGCTTTCCGCTCCGGTGACCTCAACCTGAATCGTATCTTCCGTAATCTTCGCCTTTGTCGCATCCGGAATATTTTCAAGCGTAAACGCAGATGCATCCACCTCGAAGGTTTTTGTTGTGATCGGCTCTACTTTTACTTTGACCTCCACTTTTGCGTCTGCTGCAAGTACCAGCGAAGTTCTATCCGGAAGATAAGATGTAATATCTACAGTTGTCTCAACATCTTCCGTTGCACCGCTCATATCTAACACATCATCCGGTATTGCGATCTTAGCCACCTTATTAAGCACATCCGTTTCTCCCTTGATCCGGACTTTTTTCGGACTGTAGGTAATTTCTTTTAATGTATAGCCGGATGCCACAGTTCCTTTTGTCTGGAAGGAAAGATCCACATCTTTTGTATTTAATATCTGCGCCGTGATCGTAACAGTATTAATATTCATTTTTAACTTTGAAGCATCGATCTCATTACCATCCGCATCATATAAAACCGGCACTACTGTATCGGTCACATCCGATGACATTCCGTCAACATTGATCGTTGCGACTACCGTGCTGATCTGACTCGTAACAGAAGACGGTCCCGAAATTTTCAAAAGATTCGATGTCACGATGGAAACATCTCCAAGTGCACAGCCATCCATGACCGTACCTTCCGTGCTTGCAGTGATCTTTTTCTGTACATTTCCAAGATCTTCCACTGTCACATCCAGATACTGCTGTTTGGATGAAATGGTAACTGTATTGCTGTTATATTTACTGCATGTGATCGTAATCGGGACACGGCATACGCCATCACCTTCCACATATTCAATCTTTTCCATATCCGCAACTGCAGTAAAATCCGTGTTGGATAATTTTTCCAGAATACTTCGTTTTGCCGATGCCGTAAACGTAACTGTATTTTTCCCGCCAAGTGTCTCGGAATACTTTCCATTTGAGGTAAGATAATCCATATTGTCCTGTGTTACACTGATCGTATACTGTGCCGGTTTGACCGGATCATCAATATTGACCACTACGATCCACAGAGCGATCGCAAATAACACAGCCAGTACCTTGAGGCCAAGATTATTCGTTAGTTTTTTTGCCAGATTCTTTAACATCCTTAAGCCTCCTTCTCCATAATTCAATTTTTGAAACTTTCTTCTCGCGATGCTGTATAAATGAAAGTTTGTTCTTTAAAAACTCAGCGTCCACATTGCGGTACAATTCCCCACCCATGGCGATGGAAACTTTTCCCGTTTCCTCAGATACAACAATGGTAAGTGAATCACTGACTTCACTGATTCCGACCGCCGCACGATGTCTTGTACCAAGATCTTTGCTGATACTTAAAGAATCCGTCAGTGGCAGATAGCAGGTGGCAGACACCACTCTGTCCCCGCGGACAATCACGGCTCCGTCATGAAGCGGTGTGTTTTTTTCAAAAATATTGATCAAAAGCTGGCTTGTCAGTATTCCATCTACTGCAATACCGGTTCTTTCATACTCCGAAAGAACAATTTCATCCTCAATGACGATAAGTGCACCTGTTTTGACTTTTCCCATCTCATAACATGCCTTTACCAGTTCATTGATCGTTTTATCCGTAAACTTTGCGATTTCTCCCTTTGAAAAATCAAACGTAAAAAAAGAAGTAAGGAAATTCTTCTGTCCAAGATTTTCCAGTGCTTTCCGGATTTCCGGCTGGAATATAATAACTATGGCAGTAATTGCGACGCTCAATGTATTCTTTGCGATCCAGATGATCGTATTCATCTGAAATACAGCTGCAACCAGAACAAAAAGCAATATTACCATAATACCTTTTAACAGTACCCATGCCCTTGTGTTCTTAATCCACACAAGCATATAATAAAACAGAAATGTTATGATGAGAATTTCCACAACATCTGTCATTGTAATCTTTGGTAAATTCAAATAAATAGACGCTTTTTCCCAAAACGCGCCCATGGTTGCCATCGCATTCTGCACCTGCTTCACTTTCCTTTCCGCTATCTGTATTTAAAGTAACTAATCCAGCAGATCTTCGTCAATCTCCATTTCTTCTGCGAAACGTTTTTTCGTCATACGATCCTGTTCTTCTTTTCCACTGAATCTGGTCACTTTTTTATCTGTCCCTGCAACGATTGCTTTCGGTACGGCTTTTACATAATAATAATACTCATCATCTTCAAACTGGAGTCTTTCCGTCCTTGAATAATCCAGATTGAAAAACAGGAACTGAATCACAAATGCAATCACGCAGGAAATAATGCTTCCCACCAGAATTGTGATGGTCTTTCCGCTGATTCCAAGTACCATATCCCCTGCGATCATACCAACTGCCTCGAATAAAATACCAAATATAATTGCGACCGCCCATGCATGCTCAATGGACATTTTTCGTATGATATAAACGATGACCAGTGTTACCACCATGATCGCAAGCACCAGATACATTTCCCTGTTGCCCAAAAGCTGGTTCAACGCAACAACAATCTTTGATGTTGCCGCATCTTTCTCATCCACTCCGCCAAGTGTTGTTTCATTCTGCTTTACACCGTTTAAGAAGAAATAAAGAACGATACCGCAGACCAGAGAAAACATGGAATATAATTCCCGCAAAAGTCCCATGCCGACCGGCATCACAAACGGAATGTTCAGTCCAAAACAAATCGGTGTCAAAAGCACCCCATACTCGTTTTTTGGAGAAAACCGAAAATACAGGATATACATCAGAATAAACAGGATCAGGGCCACAATACATACTTCTAAGGAAAGTGCATACATATCCAAAAGGATCAGCACAGAGCCAATAAAAACGGCCCCACCGACTGGAAGAATCGAACAGATCAGGGCAAGGATCAGGGCAATTGGTGTACTGCTGATTTTTTCCATATAACCAATGTTGTGATTTATCAGCAAAAATGCTGTGAGTGCAACAGTAAACTTTATCACCGGCGTAATGTATATATCATATTTTCCATAAAAACGTGTTAATTTCTCTTTTAATTCCAATAAGGTCGTCATACTAATCTCCATTTCCACATGTGAAAAATCTCATTTTCCGCATTGCTTCCGTTGTCAGTCCCAGTCTTTGTTTCCGTTCCCTTTCAACCGTTCTTCCCGCAGATACATCGCACTGATCTTTTTTAGACCCGCATAGTATTTTTTTACCTTTTTTCTGCCATAAGTGTACTTCATATTAAAAATAATATATGTGGCAAGAAGATAAATTACCATAAAAATTCCATAGAGCAGTCCCAGTGTAGTAGCAGCCTTTACAAAATCCATTTTGTTGATCTGTTCCATCAAAGCATCCATAGAATAGAGTACCCAAAGCCCTAACATCATAAAAAATGCGATCGTGCCGACCACGAAACTTTTCAGAAGCTGTAATGCCACATAATCCTTTCGCGCATACTGGATCATCGGTTTGCAGCGTTTTCCATCGTTTGCATCAAATTTTGCTATTTTTATCATGCTGTGCAGTCGTTGTTCATTGACCATGCTGCGTTTCCTTTCTCTTAGCAAACTGCATTTTTGCTCGCAGTTACGCATTCTTATTTTTCATTATATCACAGTGCCCTTCTTTTTCAAAGGAAAAAAAAGAATCCTGTTCCACAGGATTCACCGCCTGCGGCGGGTCGCCCCCGCGACATAATTCATCTCTGACGCAGTGCGATCCCACCCGGAGGGCTTTTTTATTCATAGGACGTAATTCCTTATGAATAAAAAAGCAGGACCACCTGTCAGGCCCTGCTCTTCTCTTATAAGAAACGCATCTTGTTTCCGTCGCGTTCTTTTTTCTGTGGTTCTAAAGGCTTTGGTTTTTCAATCGAGTTTGCGAATGAATTTGCCATTGCCGCTTTACACTTTTCGCAAAAGCGCCCCGTCCGGATCGGTCTGCCGCAATGCTCGCAGGTAACACCGTCAAGTGAAGCTTCTGAAAGTGAAAGTCTCTCTTCACGGATCCACTGCTTGATCTGTTTTACTGACACATCATTGTCCTCGGATACCTGATTAACAGATGCATTCGGGTTCTCGTCCAGATATTGTTTTACTTCCTGAAACTTTTGTTCAAGTTTTTTTCTGCATCCATCACACAATGGTGCACCACCCATATAATTAAATAAACGTCCACAGTCCTTGCAATTCTTCACTTCCATATTGGCATGACCTCCTGTCATTCTGTCAATACCCTTCTCCGATACTGATACAGATATAATATATGTTTTCCACTCCTGACGCTTTCAGGACTTTTGATACTTCATCCATCGTACTCCCTGTCGTATAGATATCATCCACAAGCACGACTCTCTTATATTCTACTATATCTGCTGTCAATTGGAAAGCATTTTTTAAATTTCTGTGTCGTTGTGATTCATTTAACTCTTTTTGAGGAATTGTATTTCTCACTCTTCTGACCAGGTGCTCATCCACTAAAATCCCTGCTTTTCTTCCAAGTTCCCGCGCAAATACTTCGGCCTGATTGTATCCGCGCAGTCGCTTCTTCCGGGAATACATTGGAATGGGAATCAGCACTTCTGCTTTTATTTTGTTCAGCCACACTCCATATTTTTCCACTGCTGCATTCGCATAAAACTCTGCATATTCTCTTTTATTTCCATATTTAAAGCGGTACATTGAATTTCTTATACCACCCTCATAAACAAACACTGCCTTTCCCTGTGTGTATACATGATGCTTTTTTCCACAGTCGGTGCAAAATTCCTTTCTCTCATCCACAAGCGGTTTCCCGCATTTTTTACATGCCGGTTCTCCTGCCACATGCACCTTGTCTTTACATAGCGGACAAATACCCTTTCCTGTCACTTCAATTTCATCACAGACTGCACATCTTCGTGGATAAAGGATTTCAAGCATCTGAAATAACATTTTTCTTCCATATAGGAAAATGTCATTTTTTCTGATTTTCATAAGATCCTTTCCGGATCTCTCCCTGCAAAGAATATCATTTTTGCCAAATACATACCATAAAGTTTTTCTTAATTTTTTCTTACTATAATGTTGACGAATCCCATTTAGGTCTTTATAATTTGTTTATTAAAAGCGATAGCACTTTAAAGTCCTAAAGGGCAGCAATGTGAAAAATAAAATTTTTCACACACAAGATGTGTGCCCCGGCACAAACTTATGATGCCCTGAAAAACGGGCAGGAATGGAGAATTCTATGAAAAACTACAAAAAAATCTTATCTGTCGTAATGACAGCAGCCATGGCTGCATCACTTGCAGCATGTGGAAACAGTACAGCAAACACCAGCAGTACCACGGATGCAGCAGCTTCCGATGCAGCACAGACTTCGGATGCAGCGGCCACTGAAAGTGGTGCAGGCACCTCTTCCGATGGCAAAAAATATACGATCGGTATCTGCCAGCAGTTAGAGCATCCTGCTCTTGATCAGGCAACCCAGGGATTTGAAGATGCACTGACTGAATTACTTGGTTCTGGCAATGTTACCTTTGATCTTCAGAATGCCCAAGGCGAGCAGGCAAACTGCGCAACCATCAGCAACGGTTTCGTCGCTAACAATTATGACCTGATCTTAGCAAATGCAACGACTGCTCTGCAGTGTGCAGCTGCAGCAACCAGCACGATCCCGGTGATCGGTACTTCCGTTACCGACTATGCAACAGCACTTGACATTGACAACTGGACCGGCTCTACCGGTACAAACGTATCCGGAACTGCAGATCTTGCTCCGATTGACCAGCAGGAAGACATGCTTGTCGAATTATTCCCGGATGCAAAAAATGTCGGCATTCTCTACTGCTCCGCAGAACCAAACTCTGCATACCAGGCAACCGAATTTGAAAAAGCTCTCGATGAAGACAGTATTTCCTATAAAGAATATACCGTATCAGATTCCAACGACATCGCTTCTGTTGTACAGAGTGCCGTCAGTGAATGTGATGTCCTCTATATTCCGACTGACAATACCATGGCAGGCAATACTGAATCCATCAACAATATTGCTCTTCCGGCAGGTGTTCCGATCATCGCCGGTGAGGAAGGTATCTGTTCCGGCTGTGGTGTAGCCACACTTTCCATCAGCTACTATGATATCGGTTATACAGCAGGCAAAATGGCATACGACGTTTTAGTAAACGGTGCTGACATCTCGACCATGGATGTACAGTATGCAGAGAATGTTACCAAAGAATACAATGCTGATATCTGTTCACAGCTTGGCATCACAGTTCCTGATGACTATACTGCCATCGCTGCCGAATAAAAAATATTTTTGATAAGGGGTTTTTCTATGACAATACTTATGTCCTTAGACCCGATGGCTCTCTTCCGTTCCATGCCCGGCGCCTTTGCGCAGGGGCTGGTCTGGGGGCTGATGGCACTGGGTGTATATATTACATACAGACTTTTAGATTTTGCCGATCTTACCGTTGACGGTTCTCTTGCAACCGGCGGTGCAGTTGCCGTTATACTGATCCGTTCCGGCATGCATCCATGGGCAGCACTTATTTTTGCATTTTTAGCAGGTATGGCAGCCGGTTTTATCACCGGAATTCTGCATACTGCACTTGGTATTCCCGGAATCCTTGCAAGTATCCTGACACAGATTTCACTCTATTCCATCAACTTAAATATTATGGGAAGTTCGAATCAGGCTGTCAGTGTTGACAAGTATCCGTTAGTTGTTTCCCTGCGTTACATCTCGGATTCTTCCGCTACCAAAGTCCGGCTGTTTGTGACATGTGTTCTTTTCTGCGTGGCGGTCGTTGCCCTTTTATACTGGTATTTCGGAACCGAGCAGGGACATGCCATCCGCGCAACCGGATGTAACCGGCAGATGTCCCGCGCACAGGGTATCAACACTGATTTCCACACGGTCGTTGCGCTGATGATCTCAAACGGTCTTGTCGGTCTTTCCGGAGGACTCTACGCACAGTATCAGGGTGCCGCAGATGTCAACATGGGACGTGGTGCCATCGTCATCGGTCTTGCCGCTGTCATCATCGGTGAGGTACTTTTCGGGAAGTTATGTGCCGGAAAACATTTTGCTTTTGCATATACCATGTTTTCCGTGATCGGCGGCGCGATCATCTACTATATTGTAATGAATATCGTATTATGGCTGAAACTGCCGTCTGATGACCTAAAACTGTTTTCTGCCATCGTCGTTGCGATTTTCCTTGCATTCCCGTATCTCAAATCCAAATACGGCAGGAAAGGGGTGTCCGTCAATGGCTGAAATGTTAAAACTCGACAATATCCACAAAACTTTTAATCCCGGAACCATCAACGAAAAAATTGCTTTAAATGGTGTCAATCTGACTTTAAATGAGGGCGATTTTGTTACCGTGATCGGTGGAAACGGTGCCGGAAAATCAACCACGTTAAACGCCATCGCAGGTGTATGGCCAATTGATTCCGGGAAAATTTATATCGGTGGAGACGATGTCACAAAATTATCCGAGCACAAACGTGCCAAATACCTCGGACGTGTATTTCAGGATCCGATGACCGGAACCGCAACCACCATGTCGATCGAAGAAAACATGGCGATTGCAGCAAGACGTGGTGAAAAACGGGGACTTTCGTGGGGAATCACCCATCAGGAACGCGATACCTACCGCGAAATGTTAAAAGCCTTAGATCTTGGACTGGAAGACCGTCTCACCAGTAAAGTCGGTCTGCTCTCCGGCGGACAGCGGCAGGCGATCACACTTTTAATGGCGTCGATCAAAAAACCAAAACTTTTACTGTTAGACGAACACACTGCAGCACTTGATCCGAAAACTGCCGCAAAAGTGCTTGAGATTTCTGATAAGATCATCGCAGAAAATCATCTGACCGCCATGATGGTCACACACAATATGAAGGATGCCATCGTGCACGGTAACCGCCTGATCATGATGCACGAAGGAAAAGTGATCTTAAATATCTCCGGCGAAGAGAAAAAGAAACTGACCGTCGAAGATCTTCTTCACCAGTTTGAAAAGGTCAGCGGCGAAGAATTCGCCAATGATAAAGCACTGTTATCCTGATATGCAGATCTGCTAAAGCACAACAGGATTTTAAAATTACCAATAACAATAGAATGCACACTCTGCGAACATTCTATTGTCATAAATTAAAAGCTGCCGTACAAGTGAGCCGGTGTTAATGATTTTCATTACCGGTTGCCCTGCATGACAGCTTCTTATTTTTTTTACTTAATTTTCTTTTAAACGGTCGCAGAGTCCGCTGTACCTTTTCTGCTGTGAGGTATTCTGGATCATCTGCTGGAAGGTCACTTCATTGCCGACTAACGTCACACATTTTCTTGCACGCGTGACGGCAGTATACAATAGATTCCGGTTCATTAACATCATCGGACCTCCAAGCAGCGGAATGACGACCGCCGGATACTCGCTTCCCTGTGATTTATGGATCGTGATCGCATAGGCAAGCTCAAGTTCATCCAGAAGTTTATAGGGGTACTCTACCATTCTCCCTTCATCAAACTCTATGATCATCTGCTCTGCGAAATCATTGATCTGTCTTATGATTCCCATATCTCCATTGAAAATTCCAAGGCCTTTATCCACAGTGAGTCCAAATTTTGTACGGATTTCCCACGCGAGCTGGTAGTTATTCTTTGTCTGCATAACTTTATCCCCCTCACGGAACACCGTGCTGCCATATTCTTTCTCCACTTTATCATTGGCAGGCGGATTCATATATCGCTGCAAAATCCCATTCAGGCGCTCTACGCCAAGCAGTCCCTTGCGCATTGGTGTCAGTACCTGGATATCATAAGGCGTCGCATCCACAAACTTCGGCAGTTTCTGCTTAATGAGCTGCAGCACCACATTGATGATCACATCTGCGTCATACCGTTTCAGGAAAAAGAAATCCATGCTCTTATTATCTAATATCACTTCTTCTCCATGATTGATCTTATGCGCATTGACAATAATATCACTGGTGGATGCCTGACGGAAGATTTTGGTCAGCATAACTACATTGCAGGCATGTGATTGGATAATATCACGGAGTACACTTCCCGGTCCGACACTCGGAAGCTGATTGACATCCCCGACAAGAATCAGCCTCGTTCCCACAGAGATTGCTTTGAGCAGAGAATACATCAGTGAGATATCCACCATCGACATCTCATCTACAATGATCACATCCGCTTCGAGTGGATTACTTTCATCCCTTTCAAATCCACCGCTTCCCTCGGCTCCCCCATTCAGCTCTAACATACGGTGAACTGTCCGCGCCTCAAATCCCGTTGTCTCACTCATGCGCTTTGCTGCACGCCCTGTCGGAGCTGCCAAAAAGATTTCCAAGCCCTCCAGTTCAAAATAGCGGATGATCGTATTAATCGTGGTCGTCTTTCCGGTTCCAGGCCCTCCCGTGATCACAAGCAGACCATTCCGCACTGCCTCTTTGACCGCCGTTACCTGATGTTCATCCAACGTCATGCCGCTTTTCTTTTCGATCCCCCGGATTCGCTGTTCAATCTCCGCATCTGACACATCATAACTTACATTGAGCCGTTTTAACATCGTCGCCGTGTTTGCTTCCATATAATAAAATGACGCTGCATAGATCTGTGTCTGATCTTCCATCTGTTTTAAGATGATCTTCCTTTCAATGGCAAGATCCATGTACTGCTTTTCCACCTGTTCTGCCGTAACATTCAATAATTTTGATGCACGCGGTGTCAGCTCTGTCTCCGGCAGATAGGTATGTCCCTCCCCACTTGCCTGAAGCAGTGTATACAGGATTCCGCTTCGCACACGGAAATCAGAGTCCATCCGGATACCAACCCGCGCTGCGATCTCATCCGCCGTTCGGAATCCGACTCCATCAATATCGTCCGCCAGCCGGTACGGATTTTCCCGGATGATACCATAAACATCCTGTCCGTATGCCTGATATACCTTGACCGCTAAATTCATCGTGATTCCATACTGCTGCAAAAAGATCATCGCCTGCCGCAGATCCCTCTTTTCGTTGACCTGGCTGGCAATCTCCATCGCTTTGCGGTTACTGATCCCTTTGATCTCAGCGAGACGTTCCGGTTCTTCCTCTATGATCCGGAAGGTATCCTCCTTAAAACGCCTGACAATTCTTGCCGCCATGGCAAGCCCGATTCCCTTGATTGCACCGGAACCAAGATACCGCTCTATTGCCTCCTCATCTTCAGGTGCTTTCTCCTCAAAACTTGTTACTTTAAACTGCTGCCCATAGGTCGGATGTTCCGTGTACTCCCCCTGTGCCTCAATATTTTCTCCCTCTGCGATTGCCGAAAATATCCCCACACAGGTGATTTCATCCTCCCCGCTCACCAGATTTAACACGGTATATCCATTATCCGCATTCCGATATATAATGTGTTCCACATATCCTGCAAGACTTTCCACTGTTTTCTCCATTCCAGAATTCTGTTTTTTGCTGCGAAAGCAATAAAATAAACGCTTTGTGAGCGAGCTATTGCCATGAATAAAAAATGCAGTCTAACGGAATTTTTGAACCCATCGTTCATTTTCCCGTTAAAACTGCACCGATTTTTGCATACTGTTTCAATTATGTACTTATCTGCACACTTTACTTCTGCTGCGCCGATTTTACGACATTTTATCTGCGCAAACTTATTCTATATTATAATTACGTTTCATCTGCTCATAGAGCTGCTGCGTAAAATTGGTTCCAACCTCATCTACAACCTGGTCTGCAACCAGTTCGATGACATTGTCCATATAATAATCTTTCAGTGTTGATGTGGAAGAATCCTCCTCATCATCCTCACTTGTCAGGCTCTCTTTAATTTCTTTTAAAACTTCTTCCACAAAATATGATTCAAAATCTTTACAAACCTGCATCAGTTCGTCCTCGGAAGAATCCGAAGAAATACTGTTTAAGGAACTCTGCAGGGAACTTGCCTGATTTGCAGCTGCTGTATTTTTGCTTGTATCGATCAATGATGAAATGCTGTCCATGGAAATCATATTGTTTTTCCTTTCCTACATCCGCTGTCTAATCTTAACGTTTCAGATTGTTTGCCTGCTCAAGCATCTCGTCCGATGTTGTGATTGCCTTTGAGTTGAGCTGATATGCACGCTGTGCAATGATCAGGTTTACCATCTCATCTGCGACTTGAACATTAGAACCTTCCAGGTATTTCTGTAAAACTTTGCTCTTAGTAAGATTTGCAGTTGTAGACTCGTTCATTGCATTACCGGATGCCGGTGTCACTGCAAGAAGATTGGTTCCTGTTTTTTCAAGTCCGCTTGGATTATTAAACTGGAATAATCCAATCGTCTGGTTCATATCCACATATGTGCCGGCTGCATTGGTATATCCCATTTTTCCATTTTCGCTGACGATCACTTTCTCTGCACTGATACCTGCCGGAAGATTGATCGGCTGATTGTTGGAATCTAAAACCGGGTATCCCTCATTCGTGCAAAGAGTTAATGTACCGCCTGCATTGACAGACCATACAAAATCTCCGGCTCTGGTATAATAAGTTTTTCCGTCTGCTCCGCGCACTGCAAAAAATCCATCACCGCTGATTGCAAAATCAGTTGCATTCTCACTTGCCATCAGTGACCCCTGTGTATAAATAGAGGTGTTGGATGCCACTCTGGTACCAAGTCCTACCTGTGCAGAGATCGGCTTTTCCTCGCCATTTGCACTGGTTGTACGCGTCTGGATTGTCTGGTAAAGCAGAGACTTAAACTCCATCTTCTCCTGTTTATATCCGACTGTATTGACATTTGAAAGGTTATTTGAAATATTATCCACGTTTGACTGCTGTGCAATCATACCGGTTGCCGCAGTATAAAGAGCTCTCATCATAATTCCAGTTTACCTCCTGCTTATACCCTTCCCACCTGGTTTACCGCTTTGTCTAATGTTTCATCCACAGCGTTGATCACCTTCTGTCCAGCCTGAAAGGCTCTCGATATCGTGATCATATTGACCATCTCCGAAACAACATTGATATTGGATGATTCGATACATCCCTGCGTTACTTTCGCAGTGGATGCCTGACGGGCACCGCCATTTACCAGGTCATACATATTCTCGCCGTATTTTGCCAGATAATTATAATCTGCAATATCTACAACGCCGATCGTACCAACCTGCTGGTTATTCTGAAAAATGTTACCTTTTTCATCCACCGTGATCGGTACATTCGGATCCACCTGAATACGTGCTCCTGCATCCGCATTCATGGCTCCATTCTGATTTAATACATAGTCGCCGTCTTTTGTGACAAGATAACCTGCTGTATTTACCACAAAGGCTCCATCCCTGCTGTACTTTACAGATGTGTTTCCTGCTTTATCCGTATAGGCGATTGCAAAGAAACCATCTCCATCCAGTGCAAAATCCGTTGCGTTATCTGTTACCCTGAAATTTCCCTGGCTGTAATCCGTGTAAGTCTCTCCGATGTGTACACCCATGCTCATGGTTCCAAGCTTCTGCGGCATGCCGTAGCTGGATGTATCCTTGATCTTGATCGCAAGCTCATCTGCAAACGTCTGGTTTGTCGCTCCCTCTTTCTTATAACCATTGGTGTCTGCATTTGCAAGGTTATTCGAAAGAATGTCCAGACGATTCTGTTCATTGATCATTCCTGTATACGCTGTATACAATCCCTTTACCATGTAAACTCTCCATTTCTGCACAGCTTCTGATGTATTTTAATCCGTATTTCCGCATATGAAAAACCTTATTTTTCACACGTTTTCCCTATCTGTGCACAAAGCATATCTTTCATTTATTGTATCGGCAAAACACAAAAAAAATTTAATCTTCGTCACGTTTTCCGGCTAAAAACTCTACGAATTTTCCGGTACCGATTGCAACACATGTCATCGGTTCATCTGCAGTCATCGTATTGATTCCGGTGCGATCCTCGATCAGCTCCTCCAAACCTCTGAGCAATGAACCACCGCCTGTCAGCACAATACCACGATCCGCAACATCTGCTGCAAGTTCCGGCGGAGTTTTCTCCAGTACAGAATGTACTGCTTCTACGATCTGAAGTGTCGGCTCTCTGAGTGCCTCTTCTGTCTCCTCCGAAGAAACCGTTACAGTTTTCGGAAGTCCTGTCACAAGGTTACGTCCGCGTACATCCATCGTCTCGGCCTGTGCCTGTGGGAAACAGCTTCCGATACGGATCTTGATATCCTCTGCAGTACGTTCACCGATCAGAAGATTGTGCTTTTTACGCATATAACGGACAATCGCCTCATCAAAATCATCTCCGGCGATCTTGATAGAGGTGCTGACAACCGAACCGCCCAGAGAGATCACCGCGATATCGGCTGTTCCTCCTCCGATATCCACGATCATATTTCCACAAGGTCTTGAAATATCAATACCTGCTCCGATTGCCGCAGCGATCGGTTCCTCGATGATTGCAACTTCTCTTGCTCCTGCCTGATAGGTTGCATCCTCAACAGCTTTTTTCTCAACCTCTGTGACACCGCTTGGCACACATACACTGATGCGCGGCTTACGGAATGTTTTCTTACCAAGTGCTTTCTGGATAAAGTACTTGATCATCTTCTCTGTAACCTGATAATCAGAAATAACACCCTGACGAAGTGGTCTGACTGCCACGATATTTCCCGGTGTTCTTCCGAGCATCAGTCTTGCTTCCTCTCCGATTGCTTTGATCTTATTTGTATCACGGTCAAAAGCCACAACTGACGGCTCCTTTAATACAACACCTTTTCCTTTGATATAAACTAATATACTGGCAGTACCGAGATCGATACCAATATCTGTACTCATCATTTTAAATACTTGCCCCTTTCGTCTCTCTGTTCCTGAATCTATGGATAATATTCCCATATCCACGCGGACATAGAAATGCCATTAAACCTATTTTTACATATACAGTCCTATTATATACAAAAAATGGGATTTTTCAAAGGTTTTTTTATGGCAGGACTGCATTTTTAAAAAAAATAAGAAAATCTTCATTCTTTTTTATTTATTTTGTTTATTTTTCATTTTGTCATCACATTTTCATCACATTTCTATTTTATATTCTAAGAGTACTAGCTAATAAGTCCGATACAAACGGACCCAACCGTCAGAATTACTGACGGGCAGTATAATTTTTCATAACTCATGCTTCCCGGTTTTCCGCAAGAATTTCCGGGGAGTACTCCCCGAACGTGATAAGGCGCTGCGATTGCAGCGCCTTTTGTGATGTAGTTTATCCTTTTTTAGATATTTTTACCACTCGTACATTTTTCAGGATTCCTGACGGTTTTCTTTATCTTTCTCCAGATACTTCTTCACATAATAACCCGTATAAGATTCCGGCACTTCTGCCACTTCCTCCGGTGTTCCCTGTGCGATCACGGTTCCACCGCCATCTCCGCCTTCCGGTCCCATGTCGATGATATAGTCAGCGGTCTTGATCACATCCAGATTATGTTCGATCACGATTACAGTGTTTCCCCCATCTGAGAGTCTTCGCAGGATCTCGATCAGTTTATGGACATCCGCAAAATGAAGTCCCGTCGTCGGCTCATCCAGAATGTAAATGGTCTTGCCTGTGCTGCGTTTTGACAGTTCTGTTGCCAGTTTGATACGCTGTGCCTCCCCACCGGACAGCTCCGTTGACGGCTGACCAAGCTTGACATAGGAAAGTCCCACGTCATAAAGTGTCTGTATCTTTCTTGCGATCGCAGGCACGTTTTCAAAGAATTTCAATGCTTCTTCCACCGTCATATCAAGCACATCATAAATGCTCTTGCCCTTGTATTTGACCTCTAACGTATCACGGTTATAACGTTTTCCTCCACAGACTTCACACGGGACGTACACGTCCGGCAAAAAGTGCATCTCGATCTTTAAAATTCCGTCACCGGAACATGCCTCACAGCGTCCGCCTTTTACATTGAAACTGAATCTGCCCTTCTTGTATCCCTTCGCCTTCGCATCCGGCGTCGCCGCAAAAAGATCACGGATCATGTCGAATACACCGGTATATGTCGCCGGATTCGAACGCGGCGTCCTTCCGATCGGGGACTGGTCGATATCGATCACCTTGTCTAACTGGTCAATGCCGATGATATCGTCATGCTTCCCTGGAATGCATCTCGCACGGTTCAGATCTCTTGCAAGTCTCTTATATAAAATCTCATTGGTCAGTGAGCTCTTTCCCGATCCTGACACACCGGTGATACAGGTCATAATGCCAAGTGGAATCTTCACATCGATATTCTTAAGATTATTCTCCCTTGCACCTTTGACAGTCAGGAAACCTGTCGGCTTTCTGCGCTCTGTGGGAACCGGTATTTTGATTCTGCCGCTCAGATAAGCACCTGTCACAGAATTTTTATTTTTCATGATTTCTTCTGCTGTTCCGCATGCCACCACTTGTCCACCATGCGCACCTGCTCCGGGACCGATATCCACAATATAATCCGCAGCCAGCATTGTATCCTCATCATGCTCCACAACAATCAGCGTATTTCCAAGGTCTTTTAAGTTCTTTAATGCGCCGAGCAGTTTATCGTTGTCTCTCTGATGCAGACCGATCGATGGCTCATCTAAGATATATGCCACACCAACCAGTCCGGAACCGATCTGTGTTGCCAGACGGATACGCTGTGCCTCTCCACCGGAAAGTGTTCCGGTTGCGCGGGACAGTGACAGATAATCCAGTCCGACTTCATTTAAAAATCCGACACGCGCACGGATCTCCTTTAAGATCTGATCTCCGATCAGATGCTGCTGATGGCTCAGCTCCATATCATTTAGAAAACTTCCAAGATTCTTTACGGACATGGATGTGATCTCATAAATATTCTTGTCCGCAACTGTGACCGCTAAGGATTCCGCCTTCAGACGCTGTCCCTTACAGGTTTCACACGGCGTGATGCGCATAAACTGCTCATATTCCTGCTTCATCGTATCAGATCCTGTCTCACGGTATTTACGCTGTACATTCCGGATCAGTCCCTCAAACGCCACATCATAAACGCCCTCGCCGCGCATGCCTTTGTAATGTACCTTTAACTCCCTGCCATCTGTTCCGTGCAGGATCACATATTTTATCTCGTCCGGATAATCCTGGAATGGTGTCTCCAGTGAAAAATGATATTCTTCTGTCAATGCTTTTAACACCGCGTAGGTAAAACTGGAAGGATCTGTGCAGGACTGCCAGCCCATAACCTGAATTGCCCCCTCCGCAATGGAAAGGTGCTTATCCGGGATCATCAGATCCACATCAAACTCCATCTTGTATCCCAGTCCAAAGCAGGTCGGACAGGCGCCAAACGGATTGTTGAAAGAAAAACTTCTCGGTTCGATCTCCCCGATACTGATTCCACAGTCCGGGCAGGAGAAACTCTCCGAAAACTGGATCGGTTCCCCGTCGATCACATCCACGGTCATCAGCCCTTTGGATAATTCCAGTACATTTTCGATAGAATCAGACAAACGCTTCTCGATCCCCGGTTTGACCATCAGACGGTCTACCACGATCTCGATATTGTGTTTTTTATTTTTGTCAAGTTTGATCTCCTCCGTCAGCTCATACATGCTGCCGTCTACGATCACACGCACATAACCACTGCGCTTTGCCTGCTCTAAGAGCTTCTGGTGCTCCCCTTTTCTTCCGCGCACGACCGGTGCTAAAAGCTGGATCTTTGTGCGCTCCGGGAGTGTCATGATCTGATCGACCATCTGATCTACCGTCTGTTTTTTGATCTCCCTGCCACATTTCGGACAATGTGGGATACCGACTCTCGCGTACAAAAGGCGGAAATAATCATAAATCTCCGTAACCGTACCAACGGTAGATCTTGGATTGCGGTTCGTGGACTTCTGGTCAATGGAGATCGCCGGGGACAGCCCCTCGATCTTCTCCACATTCGGCTTTTCCATCTGCCCTAAGAATTGTCTTGCATAGGAGGAAAGTGACTCCATATAGCGCCTCTGTCCCTCCGCATAGATCGTATCAAACGCAAGCGATGATTTTCCGGAACCGGAAAGTCCGGTCAGCACAACAAATTCATCTCTTGGAATATCTACATCAATATTTTTTAAGTTGTGCTCATTTGCCCCCCGGATCTTAATGTATTTTCTTTCACTTTTTTTCTTCATGATTTACTGTCCTTTTTCTTTTCCCAAAAACACTTCTTACTGACGACTATTTCGTCACTCTTCACAATACAATGCTTCCTCACATATCACGCAGCATGCCCTTTAACTCCACCATCTTGTCGCGGTACTCTGCAGCAGCCTCGAAGTTTAAGTCTGCTGCCGCTTTCTGCATCTTCTTCTGGATGTCTGCGATCAGCTTTGTGAGTTCGTCCCGGTTCATGGATTCCGGGGCTTTTTTGAAGTTCATTTCTTCCTTTGCGACCTTCTTTGACACGCTGATCAGTTCCCGCACAGATTTCTGGATCGTTGTCGGTGTAATGCCGTGTTCCTCATTGTATGCCTGCTGTATCTCACGGCGGCGCTTCGTCTCCTCCATCGCAACACGCATGGAGTCTGTGATCTTGTCCGCATACATGATAACGTGTCCCTCACTGTTACGCGCAGCACGCCCGATCGTCTGTATCAGTGACGTCTCCGACCGCAGGAATCCCTCTTTATCTGCATCTAAAATTGCCACCAGCGTGATCTCCGGAATATCCAGTCCCTCCCGGAGCAGGTTGATGCCGACAAGCACATCAAATACATCCAGCCGCAGATCTCTTATGATCTCCGCTCGCTCCAGTGTATCGATATCCGAATGGAGATATTTCACGCGGATACCGATCTCACGCATATAATCCGTCAGATCCTCCGCCATCTTCTTCGTCAGTGTCGTAATCAGCACCTTATGATGGTCTTTGATTTCCTTATTGACCTCACCGATCAGATCATCGATCTGTCCCTCCACCGGACGCACCACGACCTCCGGATCGAGCAGTCCGGTCGGACGGATAATCTGTTCTGTCCTAAGCAGCTCGTGTTCGTCCTCATATACATTCGGTGTTGCCGATACGAACAGCATCTGATCGATCTTGCTCTCAAATTCCTCAAAATTAAGCGGCCGGTTGTCTTTCGCCGACGGCAGACGGAATCCGTAGTCCACTAGCGTTGACTTTCTCGACTGGTCTCCCGCATACATGCCGCGGATCTGTGGAATCGTGATATGGGACTCATCCACGATGATCAGATAGTCATCCTTAAAATAATCCATCAGCGTATGCGGCGTTGCCCCCGCCGGAAGTCCTGCAAGATGTCTCGAATAATTTTCAATACCACTGCAGAAACCTGTTTCTTTTAACATCTCGATATCAAAATTCGTCCGCTCGGAAATGCGCTGCGCCTCAAGCAGCTTGTCCTCGCCCTTAAAATACCGGATGCGCTCATCCAGTTCCTGTTCGATGGCATCGCATGCCTTTAAGATTTTCTCCTGCGGCACAACATAATGGGATGCCGGGAACACCGCAAAGTGCTCCAGCTCGCATTTGATCTCCCCTGTCAGCACATCCACCTCCGTGATACGGTCGATTTCATCCCCGAAAAATTCCACACGGACCGCCGCATCTCCGTAGTTTGCCGGGAAAATCTCTAACGTATCTCCCCGCACACGGAACGTACCTCGGTGAAAATCCATATCATTTCTCGTATACTGAATATCGACCAGCGCACGGATCACGTCATCTCTGTCCTTCTCCATCCCGGGTCTTAGGGAAACCATCATGCCAAGATAATCTTCCGGACTGCCTAAACCATAAATACAGGAAACCGATGCCACCACGATCACATCCTTGCGCTCCACCAACGCCGCCGTCGCTGAAAGACGCAGTTTATCGATCTCCTCATTGATTGCGGAGTCCTTTGCGATATAGGTATCCGTCTGCGGCACATATGCTTCGGGCTGGTAATAATCATAGTATGACACAAAATATTCGACCGCATTCTCCGGGAAAAATTCTTTCATCTCCCCGTATAACTGCGCTGCCAGCGTTTTATTATGCGATATGATCAGTGTCGGCTTATTCAATGCCTGGATCACATTTGCCATTGTAAAAGTCTTACCGGAACCAGTCACTCCAAGCAGCGTCTGAAACTGGTTGCCCTCCTCAAATCCTTTTACCAGCTCCTCGATCGCATGAGGCTGATCCCCGGTTGGTTTGTATTTTGAATGTAATTTGAAATGATCCATGATATTCCTCATTTCTCCCTATTTATAAAATATAGAAACACTTTCTATCCGGAAACAATTAACATCAATATTTTAGTATGATTCTGTTTCCAGTATATCATTCAATTTATAAATTGTACAGCAAAAATCGAACTTTTGTTCTGTTTTTCTACAAAAACAAAGCACAGGACAATATTTTATCCCATGCTTTGCTATGCTTTGCCTTTTATTTTACACTGTTTATTTTATACCATACTGTTCACAATCGCATCCGCCAGTGCATCCAGCTCTGCCTTCTGGTCTGCATGCATTGCAGACTTGATGGTAAGTCCTGTATCAAGGATCGTCATATCCTTCATTTCACTGATTTTCTCTTTAACCTGCTTTGCCGCTGTCGGTGCCCAGGTTCCGTTTTCCATAACTGCAACGGTCTTTTTCTGAACAGCCAGTGCCTTCATATCGGAAAGCAGATTTTCCATAACCGGATAAATTCCGGCATTGTAAGTCGGTGCCGCAAATACCAGATGGCTTGCACGGAAAATTTCACTGATCAGCTCGGAAACGTGCGCATTTGAAACATCATACACAGCAATCTTTTTCACGCCGCGCACTGCAAGTGCCCCTGCAAGCGCATCTGCCGCAGATGCCGTATTGCCATACATGGATGCATACATGATCACAACCGCCTGATCTTCCGCTTCATAAGTACTCCATTTCTGGTATTTTTCCAGAATGTAAGAGAGATTTTCTCTCCAGATTGGTCCGTGCAGCGGGCAGATCACAGCGATCTCAAGTTCTGCAGCTTTCTTTAATAATGTCTGCACGGACGCACCGTATTTTCCAACAATATTTGTGTAATAACGTCTTGCATCGTCCAGCCAGTCACGGTCAAAATCTACTTCATCCGCAAAAACATTGCCGTTTAATGCACCAAAGGATCCGAATCCGTCTGCGGAAAACAGCACTTTGTCCACATCATCGTAGGTGACCATTGCCTCCGGCCAGTGCACCATCGGTGCCATCACAAAATGAAGCGTATGCTTTCCTGCAGATAAGGTATCTCCCTCTTTCACCACAACAGAACGTTCAGAAAAATCTGTTCCAAAGAACTGGTTCATCATACCAAATGTCTTTGTATTTCCAACGATCTTTACAGCCGGATATCTGCGTACAATATCACCGATCATCGCGCAGTGATCCGGTTCCATATGATTTACGATCAGGTAGTCTAATGTTCTTCCCTCTAAAGCAGCTTCCAGGTTTTCGAAAAACTGTCCCGCAACGGAAGCATCCACGGTATCAAAAAGGACGGTCTGCTCATCCAGCAGAACATAGGAGTTGTAAGACACACCGCGTTTGATTGGAAAAATATTTTCAAACAATGCCAGTCTGCGGTCGCTTGCTCCGATCCAGGTAATATCATCAGTAACTTTTCTTATGTTATACATATCCGTCTCCTTCTTTCTCTCCATTTTATAATTGGCTTTTCCGGTGAAATCATACCACATACTTATCCATGTTTCAATGAACTGCATACAGATTTATAAAATGTTTATTTTCATCGTCTTCCATATCGCATATCTTTTACTATTTTTAATAATAGTAATTATTACTGTTATTAAAATATCAAATAATCCATTTTTTGTCAATTATTTTTTTGTGAAGATTCGGACGACAAAAAAAGCGCCACATTTACGAATCACTCCATAAACATGACGCCCTCTTCTTATTTTAAAATTTTATGCCATTTTTCCACAGCACTGTTTGTATTTTTTACCGGATCCACATGGGCACGGATCATTCGGATAAACCTTTGCAGCCGTACGTTTTTTCGGTGTATTGGTTGCCGTCTCATCCTTATTTGTACCGGTTACTTTTGCAACCTGCTCACGCTCTACCTTCTGTTCGATCTTGACATGGTACAGCAGACGGACTGTATCTTCCTGAATGTTTGCGATCATATCGTCAAACATGTCAAATCCTGCCATCTTGTACTCAACCAGCGGATCTCTCTGTCCGTATGCCTGTAAGCCGATACCCTGACGGAGCTGATCCATATCGTCGATATGATCCATCCACTTACGGTCAATGACTTTTAACAGTACGACACGCTCTAATTCACGGAACTGCTCCGGCTCCGGGAACTCTGTCTCTTTTGCCTCGTACAGTTTCACTGCACGCTCTTTTAAGAGATGTTTTAATTCTTTATTATTCTTAACACTGTCCACATCAGCAGCATTTACAGGCTCTAACGGGATAATATCCGTCAGAAGCTGGTTTAACTCGTTTAAATCCCACTCTTCTTTCGGTAATTCAGAAGAAATACAGGTATCCACGCAGCTCTCCACACGGTCTGTGATCATCTTGAAGATCACATCGCGCATGTTCTCGCCGTTTAATACACGCATACGCTCTGCGTAAATGATCTCTCTCTGATCATTCATAACCTGATCGTACTCAAGCAGGTTTTTACGGATACCGAAGTTGTTGCCCTCGATCTTCGTCTGTGCCTTCTCGATCGCAGATGTTAACATCTTATGCTGGATCTGCTCATTTTCCGGAACACCTAATGTATTAAAGATATCCATCAGTTTTTCAGAACCGAACAGACGCATCAGATCATCCTCAAGAGAGATAAAGAACTGGGATTCACCCGGATCTCCCTGACGTCCGGAACGTCCACGCAGCTGATTGTCAATACGTCTTGACTCATGACGCTCAGTACCGATAACTTTTAATCCACCGGCTTCCTTCGCATCATCATCCAGCTTGATATCGGTACCACGGCCAGCCATGTTGGTTGCGATCGTTACCGCACCGTGCTGTCCTGCTGCCGCTACGATCTCTGCCTCAAGTTCATGGAACTTCGCATTTAAAACAGTATGCTGGATTCCCTCTCTCTTTAACATTGCACTGATCGTCTCGGATACATCGATCGTGATCGTACCAACCAGTACCGGCTGTCCTTTTGCATGTGCAGCTTTTACTTCCTCGACAACTGCATGATATTTTTCTTTCTTGGTCTTATAAACAGCATCCTGTTTGTCCACACGGATGACTGGTCTGTTGGTCGGGATCTCGATAACATCCATACCATAGATATCACGGAACTCTTTTTCTTCGGTCAGGGCAGTACCTGTCATACCTGATTTTTTATCAAATTTATTAAAGAAGTTCTGGAACGTAATCGTTGCAAGCGTCTTGCTCTCACGTTTTACTTTTACATGCTCTTTTGCCTCGATTGCCTGATGCAGACCGTCTGAATAACGGCGTCCCGGCATGATACGTCCGGTAAACTCATCAACGATCAGTACCTCATCATCCTTTACAACGTAATCCTGATCGCGGAACATCAGGTTGTGTGCACGCAAGGCAAGAATCACATTGTGCTGGATCTCAAGGTTCTCTGCATCTGCAAGGTTGTCGATCTTGAAGAACTGCTCAACCTTTTTCACACCTTCCTGTGTCAGGCTGACAACCTTGTCCTTCTCATTGACAAGGAAATCTCCGGTCTCTTCCTGCTCAATACCCATGATGGCATCCATCTTGGAATACTCCGGTACATCCTCACCACGTTTCATCTGCTGTGCTAAAATATCGCATGCCTCATAAAGACGGGTGGATTTACCGCTCTGTCCGGAAATAATAAGTGGTGTACGCGCCTCGTCGATCAATACGGAATCGACCTCATCGATGATTGCATAATGGAGTCCTCTCTGAACAAGCTGCTCCTTGTAAATAACCATGTTGTCCCTCAGATAATCAAATCCAAGTTCGTTGTTTGTCACATAAGTGATATCGCAGTTATATGCCTCACGACGCTCGTCATTGGTCATGGAGTTTAAAACCACTCCGACTTTTAAGCCGAGGAACTCATGGATCTGTCCCATCCACTCAGAGTCACGCTTTGCAAGGTAATCATTGACTGTTACGATGCACACGCCCTTGCCCTCTAAGGCATTTAAGTATGCAGGCAGTGTGGAAACAAGTGTCTTACCTTCACCGGTCTTCATCTCTGCGATACGTCCCTGATGTAAGATAATACCACCGATGATCTGCACGCGGTAATGCTCCATTCCAAGCACACGTTTTGCTGCTTCACGGACGGTTGCATATGCCTCCGGTAAAAGATCATCCAGTGTCTCTCCCTTTTCCAGTCTCTCTTTATATTCTTTTGTCTTGTCTCTTAATTCTTCATCGGACAGTGCTCCCATGGCGTCACGGTATGACTCCACTTTGTCAACGAGCGGGTAAATTCTTTTTAACTCGCGTTCGCTGTGTGTTCCGAATAACTTTGTAAATGCGCTCATAAAAACTCCTATTCCTGGCTGTTTTTCTCAAATTTGCAAGTCTGTTTTCCGTCCTTTTGCAGGCTAAGCCTTGCACAATATCGTTATTGTAACACTTTTCGTGTATTACCACAACTAAAATAGGGGTAAACGTTTTGTGAATTTTTTATTAACGCAAAAAAAGTCCTTGCACTGCTGCACGCTTGTGTTTATACTCTTACTGAATCGCACTTTCTGCGATGGCACACAGGATATGATCTACAACAAAGGAGGAATCTGATATGACTTATTCTTATAAAACAAAAGGAACCTGTTCCACACAGATCGACTTAGAACTGGACGGAAACATTGTTCATAACGTAAAATTCACCGGCGGCTGCAACGGCAACCTGCAGGCAATCCCAAAATTAGTGGAAGGCCTTACCGTGGAACAGGTGGAAGAAAAAATCGGCGGCATCCGCTGTGGCGGACGTCCTACTTCCTGCGGCGACCAGCTTGCAAAAGCGTGCCGTGAAGCATTAGAGGCGTCCCAAAACGCTTAAGCATTGAAAAAGACAGGCTGCAAAACACAGCCTGCCTTTTCTTTTTTACGATGACTAAATATTCACGAAACATACATTCCATGCTTCCCCTTTTTCATCATGGCTCCTGCAGTACCGGCTGTATCTGTTTTCCCTGCAGCGCCGCCTCGATTGTTTCCGGAAGCAGTTCCATCTTCGCGACCATGGAATTCGGCTTGCTCTTATAATTATCCTGTCCAAATGGCACAAAATAAATATTTTTCATATTCATCAGCATACCGATATTTTTAAAACCGGCTCCAAGGGCATCGTTTGTGGAAATCGCAATGACAAGCGGTTTACCGTTGCGCATATGCGCCTTTGCCGCCATCAGCACCGGCGTATCGACGATTCCCACGGTCAGTTTTGCCGCAGTATTTCCGGTACACGGCGCGATCACCATAATATCAAGGAAATTGTTCGGTCCGATCGGCTCCGCCGCACAGATGGAACGTATCCCTTCATTTCCCGTGATCTCACAGATCCCCTCCACATATTCTTTGGCACTGCCAAACCTGGTATCGCAGGTCTGTGCATTGAATGAAAAAATCGGGATCACATTTGCCCCCATCTCACAGAGATGTTCCACCGCTTTTCTCGCCTTTGCAAATGTACAGAAAGATCCTGTGATTCCAAAACCGATATTATACTTATCAAAATCCATCTGACATTTCCCCCTGTTTTTCCTTCAAAATAAACCGCTCTACGGAGCGTTCCAAAATATACGCACTCTCTTTCGGCGCATATTTTCCCGGGATTCCAAGCACATGGTCCGCATGGATGCCGTATTCCCTCGCACATGCAAAATCTGTACCGCCCTCCCCGGAGGCAATATCCACAATATATGCATCTCTTGGAAGTTCCCGGATAATCTTTTCCGTGACCACAAGCGCCGGAACCGTATTGACAACCATCGCCGCCCCCATTGCCTCCTCCGGTCCAAACGCAAAATCCACCGCATAAAAACCATCACCTTTTGCCTCTTTGCGTGCTTCCTTCCTTCTCGCAAGCACAGTCACACGCGCGCCAAGCGCCCCAAGTCTCTTTGCAATCGCTTTTCCACAATATCCGTATCCCGTCACAAGCACTTTTGCCTCATCAATATTATACGGACTTTTTTCCACAAGCTCTGCGATCGTTCCCTCCGCCGTCGCCACGGCATTTTCCTCCGTCACAACCGTATCTTCCATAAAATCCAGAAAATGAATATCTCTTCCGGTTAAAAGTTCCCTCTGCTCTGTAGAAAAGCATCCTCCCATCACCAGTGTTTTCTTTTCCAGATTTTTATTTAATATATCATAAAAGATCTCCTGCTCCGGCACTTTCTGCACCGGAATTGGAAGGATCAGTACATCTGCCTTATCCAGAAAACGTTTCAGCTTCTCTAACTGTTGCAATGCCGTCTCACGGTTTCTGATATCGAGGCAGCGCACATTATGACCTTTCTTTGTCAGTATCTCAGCAAGATACACCTGACGCATATCGCTGATCAGAAGAATTGTCTGTCTGTCCATGCAAACTCCTTTACGCTCCCTTCACATTATTATATGAAGGTTCTGTTTCTGCCGTTCCAGATTCGTCTTCCCGTTCCTGTCAAACTTTCATTGAACTTTGGGTTTTGAGTCTCATGTCAAACATTTTTTCCGTTTTTGTTTTTATTTTCTGTACTTTTTGTATTTTCTGAATTTTTCATTAATTTTACTCAATTTTTAATTATCTTTTATTTTTTTTACATTTTATCTATTTTCTTATTGACAAATATATTTTTATCAGATATAATCAAATTACAAAATAACAAAAGAGATACGAAAGAAAAACAAAAACGGTTGCAGAGACGAAGCAGCCAGAAAGGAAGGTACAGACCACCAGAGGGATAATGATTTACCCTAGACGATACTAAGAAAGAGAGGTACAAACCACCAGAAAGATAACGATTTACCCCAAACGATACTAAGAAAGAGAGGTACGGACCACCGAAAACATAAGCGCATTCGTTTTTTCATTCAAAAGAGGAAAGAAAACATGACGGTCCTAAGAAAGGATTTATGAATCAGTATCAGACGAGATTCTCAGATATGATACGATATCAGGAGTCATAAGAATAACAGATCCGGATTGAAGATAAAGCGGAGAAGTACAAACGAATCTGAGACAAGCTCAGAAAAATACAGATGAATTGAGGTATAGTCCCATGGACGAAATAGTTTAGAAGGCGGCATCGCATGAATGAATTCCATACGGTGTCGCCTTCATTGTGTGTCACAGCATTTTGGACTGTACGCTGCATATACTCTCCTGCAGACGGAAATAAAATTCCGCCGCAGGTTTCTTTTTTTATAACTGGGTCACTACAAAAATATCATAGATCGCACGGATCGCATTTTCAAAATCTGCATTGCTGACACCAATGATAATGTTCAACTCAGAAGATCCCTGATCGATCATCTTAACATTGATGTTTGCATGTGCCAGTGCGGAGAAAATTCTTCCTGCTGTTCCACGGGTAGATTTCATACCGCGTCCAACGACTGCGATCAATGCCAGATCTCCCTCTAACTCAATGCTGTCCGGTTTTGCAAGACGATGGATCGCAGAAATCACAGACTGCTCTTTGCCCTCAAATTCCGGCTGATGCACAAAGATCGTCATCGTATCGATACCGGATGGCATATGCTCAAATGAAATTCCATTTTCCTCAAATGCGGATAAAACTTTTCTTCCAAAACCAACTTCGGAGTTCATCATATCCTTATCAATATTGACAGAAACAAAACCTTTCTTTCCGGCGATACCCGTGATCGTGTATTTCGACTGATGACAGGTACTCTCAACAATCCAGGTTCCTGCATCTTCCGGCGCATTGGTGTTACGGATATTGATTGGAATACCGGCTTTGCGGACCGGGAATACCGCATCCTCATGCAGTACGCTTGCTCCCATGTAAGAAAGCTCTCTTAACTCGCGGTAAGTGATCGTCTTGATCGTTTCCGGATGGTCGATGATCCTTGGATCTGCAACCAGGAAACCGGATACGTCTGTCCAGTTCTCATAACAGGTTGCATGTACGGCTCTTGATACGATAGATCCGGTGATATCAGAACCGCCTCTTGAAAATGTGCGGACACTTCCGTCCGGATTAGCACCGTAAAATCCTGGAATTACTGCGCGCTCGATCTTTGCAAGACGTTTACTGAGTACCTTATCTGTCTTTTCTGCATCAAAGTTTCCCTCTTTATCAAAGAAAATAACTTCTGCAGCATCTACAAACTCATAGCCAAGGTAATTCGCCATGATGATACCATTTAAATATTCTCCACGGGAAGCTGCGTAATCCACACCGGCTTTATTTTTAAAATTCTCTGCGATTTTCTTGAACTCATCTTCTAACGATAATTTCAAATTCAGACCATTGATAATTGTGTCATAGCGGTCCTTGATCTTCATGAGCGGCACACGGAAATCTTCATCTGCCTCCACCAGGTCATAACATGCGTATAACATATCAGTAACCTTGGTATCTTTGGAATTTCTTTTTCCCGGTGCACTCGGAACTACATATCTTCTCTCTTTATCTGCGTTGATAATTTTACCAACCTTTGCAAACTGTTCTGCACTTGCAAGAGAGCTGCCGCCAAATTTCACAACTTTAATCATTTTCTTCTGAACCTCCACTTACTTTCGCGTGTAAGAAAACACCCGATACTATCCATATAATGAATATATATTATCATAAATGCAGTTTCCGTCAAATGATTTTTCCGATTTTTAGTTCCATGGAATCAAAAATTTTTGTATTTTTCTATATTATGTCAACTTTTCATTACCTGTACTTATAAGTACTTTAAATTCAGGTAATACCAACCGGTCCTATCAGCACTTCGCGCGCTACAAAAAGCGACAGATCCGGTCTCGTCGCCATCTTCCATTTCACCAGTGTAAGCTGCATATCTGTGATTTCAATTCCGGTAATGCCATACGGATGCACGCAGCTCCCGGCATTCAGGTACAGACTGCCGTCTGCCGGCAGCCTTGGACGGTGGGAATGTCCGGCCGCCAGATAGCAGTCATGATCTTTTGTCCAGTTATCTAAACATTTTTCATATTTTAAGGTCTTTTTATAATTCCGCGCCGCACTCGTCGGATCACTGACGCCAAAACGCTCTAACGGTTTCCAGAAATACCGCACCAGAAAACGGGATAATTTCCAGCAGACTGAGTTAAAAAAATCTGCCTGATGCCCGTGGATCATGCAGATATCCCTGCCTCCCTCACAGTTATCTAAGATCATTGCTTCCCCTAACATGCCTTTCATTTCCATATTGTGATTTCCGTAAATGCGGTATATCCGGCACTGTTTCTGCAGTGTTTCAAACCGGCAGTAGACATCCTGATGACTCTCCTCAATGCGGGAAAGATGCCTGTTTTCCCACAATTCCTCCCCGTCACCGAGTTCAAAATAGGTGAAACCATGCGCGATATAGTAGTTTAACGCCGCCATATACAGATGCTGGTTTCTCAAGAAATTATCATTTGCCCCTCCCTCTCCCCGGTGGCAGTCACTGATGATGATATAACGGCTGCAACTGTTAAGCGGAAGATGGACTGCTTCTGAAAGCGCTTTATCGATCCGCATCTGACAGGAAAAGGGCGGATATCTTTTCTTATTTTCCATGCTTCCATCCCCACATCCGAAACGCATGTTTCAAACACCACGGAAGCTGATAGTATAAAAATAAAAGACGGTCAGGTGCAGCAATAAATGGATGTGTGAACAGACGGTAAAGGAAACAGCAGAAACAGTTCCAAGCCTGCACCATGCAGCGCCAAACGGACGCACAGAATTTGTGTTTCATACAGAAATCCATTCTGACATAAACTTCATTGCGGCAGATCCGGTATTTATTCCCCGGTATTTTTCCTTTCGCCCGCTTTAATCCCTCAAAAAATGCTTCTGCCATGCATTCATTCTGAAACCGTATTGTCGTCACCAATATCAGATCCGATGGTCTCGAAAATGTCCCCATCCCAAATCCGGTCAGCCACCAGTGCCGCTTCTGCAGGAAATAAACTTTTTTCCGCCTGCGGTCTAGCCTGCACTGGATAAACGGCATATCCTGATCTTCCACCGCCTCAAAATGGGCGATCCTGTAATATCGTTCCGGGACGACCTTTCCCGCATGATATACGCCAACCTCTCCTCCGGTATTGATGCCATACTGCCCCTTCCAGAATTCGATCAGCCAGGTTTCGCCAGCATAATCAAAATAGATAGGCAGTGCATCAAACACCATGCCTGCTCCCACTGCTGCCCTGTCGTAAAGCGCCTCATACCCCTGTTTTCTCTGCCACGCATCTTCCCTCGACGTGAACACGTCTTCACACGGCACATAACAAAAGCCGAATGGTTCTGCGAGTTCATTCAGAAGCTGAATTTTCTCTGCATCACACATCCGGCGTATTTTTCTCTTACTTTTTTCTCTTTTTACCGTGATGATCACTGCTGCAATCAGTAAAACAAGCAGGATCACCACAATACATCCAATTTTTATCACATTAAAATCTGGCATTTTTCCCTCCTGCATATTTTTTTCAGGAATTCACATCCTGTACTATAAGATATGCAGGGAAAAATGGTTTGGCATCAGAATCAGCGCCTATACATACTTCTTTAAAGTAGCACGCACTGCGCCCGCCCCGGCAATCAGTTCTTTAAAATACTGCACCGTCAGTCCGGCAAGACCGGCCTCATAAAGATCCACGCCAAAGATTGCTCTGTTTGTCAGCAATGGCCGGATCATTTCTTCCACATCTGTATCACCAAATTTGATACCGGCAACGACCGGGCAGACCGTCTCAAGCAGTGGGTCCGGGCTTAACTCAAATTTTTCGCCATTATCATCAACTGCCATGAGATACCGAAGCCATCCCGCAAATACCAGTGGAATGAGTTTTAAGTTTTTGATATCCTTATCTTTTGATGCAAGATAATTTTTCACAGTTTCTCCAAAGCGGATCGCAAGTTTCTGTGAAGTATCTGTGGCAATACGCTGTGGTGTATCCGGCATAAACGGATTTGGTATGCGGACATTTAACACGGTATCAATAAACTCTTTCGGATCAAGGATACCCGGATCCACAACGACTGGAAGTCCCTCGGTATATCCGATTCTCTCCACCATTTTCCGAAGCTCTGCATCTTTCATTTCATCGGAGATCTTTGTGTAGCCAAGCAGACAGCCAAACACTGCAAGAGCCGTGTGAAGTGGGTTCAAGCAGGTGCAGACTTTCATTTTTTCCACCTTGTCAACGGTTGCGCGGTCGGTAAACATGATGCCGCCCTTTTCCAGCTCCGGGCGTCCGTTCGGGAACCAGTCCTCAATCACTAAATATTCACATTCCTCTGCATTCACAAATGGAGCTACATAGGTGTTTTTGGATGTAACGACCGGATCAAGCCCATCGATCTCATCTTTCTTTAAGATCTCTTCCACGGAAGCATCCGGTCTCGGCGTGATCTTATCGATCATAGACCATGGGAACGAAACCTTTTCCCTGTCATTAACATAGCTTACAAACTCTTTCTCTGCAAGACCGTTTTCTGCCCATTTTTCGGCAAATGTATGGATTGCCGCATATAATTTATCCCCGTTATGGGAGCAGTTGTCCATGGATACCATGGCGATCGGAAGCTGTCCGTTTTTAAAACGTGTGTATAAAAGAGATGCAACTTTTCCGATATAGCTTGCAGGTTTCTCCGGGCCGGCTGCAAAATCGGCAGCGACTGCCGGAAGCAGTTCTCCTTTTCCGTTTACCAGACTGTATCCCTTTTCTGTGATGGTAAAGGATACCATCTGCAAGGACTGTTTGCAGAAAATCTCTTTTAATCTGCCATACTCGCCCTCGTTTTCCGAATCGAGGATACAGGACTCCACAACAGAACCGACAACTGTTTTTTCGACGCTTCCATCTGCCTTTAATGTGACAAGAATGGAATAATCATCATGCGGACGGTTCATTTTTTCAATGATCTCATAATCAAAACCTTCCGCTACGATCAGGCCTGTTTCCATTTCCCCTCTGTTTAAGATATTCTGCATTACATTTGCCTGAAATGCACGGAAAATATTTCCTGCACCAAAGTGAATCCAGCACGGATTTTCTCTGGTTGCCTCTGTTACTGCTGCACGGTCAAACTGCGGAAGCTGATATCCCTTTGCTTCCCACTGTGCCCTGTCTTTTAAACCAAGTGTACTTAATTCCATAGCTTTTCCTTTCTCCATTGTTCAACGTTTTTTGATATGTTTATTATAAGTGAATCCCCTTAAGACATCCAATAGAGTTGCTTGTTGTTCACATTGCAAAAATTGCGATTCTGTGGTAAATTTTTTATATCAGATCGTCACTTTTTCCTTATATTTGAAATATTTCAGAGGATTTTACCATGCGCAGACAGTTACAGTCTCCTTTTAATGAACGACAGTATATGCTGTCCAAAGATTTTGAAATTTACTATTATAATGACAACCACTTTTATGGCGTGACAGATCACACCCACGATTACTATGAATTCTATTTTTTTCTGGAGGGAAATGTAACGATCTCCATTGAAAAGGAACATCATCATCTGAAACCGGGGGATATGGTCTTCATTCCCCCGGGTATTCACCACCATGTGTCCAGTGTGGGGGAAACACTTCCCTATCAGCGTTTTGTTTTCTGGATCAGTCAGGATTACTGTCAGAAACTGAAAGAATTGTCCAAAGACTATGTTTATCTGATCGAACATGCACAGAATACCCATCATTTTATTTATCACTATGATGTCGTGGCTTTCAATGCGCTTTCCGCAAAGATTTTCCGGCTGATCGAGGAGATCCATGCGGACCGTTTTGGAAAAGCTGCCAAGATCGAGCTCTGCGTGAACGATCTGATGCTCCACATCAACCGGGCTGTCTATGAGGCAGAACATCCTGCAGCCCGCAAAGATGCCTCTGGTCTGTATGACGGCATCCTGCAATACATTGAGTCCCATCTGGATGAGGATCTCTCCTTAGACAGCCTCTCCAAAGCTTTTTTTGTGAGCAAATACCATATTTCCCATATTTTTAAGGATAACTTCGGGATCTCCATCCATCAGTATATTACCAAAAAAAGGCTGTCCATGTGCAGGGATGCCATTCTCAGCAATGAAAATATCACAAAGATTTATCTGATGTACGGATTCAAAGATTACACCAGTTTTTTTCGTGCATTCAAAAAAGAGTATGGCATCTCACCCAAAGAATATAAGGAACTTTATGCGCAGAAACCGCAGTAGAATCTACCGCTCTGTTTTAGTGTTAGAGGGAACCCATGGGCATTTTTTTGCAACTTCGCTGTTATAATGCTCCAATTCCCTCATCTGTGCTACGATATGGTTCATATCCATGCGCTCCACCAATTTTTCAATGATTTCCACACCCTCTTTTGCAAGTGTTTCCCTCGCTGCTCCATCTGCAATGACCGGTGTACTCATGTGGTCTTTTTTCTCGCCAAAATAATAACCGATCGCAGCACTCTGATATGCCAGTCCGAAAATATCCTCAAATCCGGCACAGGACTGCGGCTCGTTATGCGCATACTCCGTTGTGAGCGGCACGTCACTTAATCGGTTCATTTTCTGATAAGCTCCCACTGTAATTGCGTGGAAACTGTCCATTGATGTAAAAATATCCCTTGCATTTTTCATCATCTGCATGGTGAGGTCCATATATAAAATCGGCACTCCGGTCTCATCAAAGAAATCCCGCACCATCGGACTGCATGTCATATGTGCCGGGCCGTGAAAACTGATGTAGATCTGGCGTTTGAATCCCTGGCGCAACAGGCTGTTTGCCACCGCCATCAAATAGTCGATTCCTTCCCGCACACTCACCTGGACGGTTCCCCTGCCGCTTGCCGTTGCGCCTGCGTAAAAATACGGAAGTCCTGTCAATACCAGCCCGTCACACGCCTCTGCCATCTCCAGTGCAAATGCCTCACTGATGGTGGTTTCTGAATCCAGTGGAAATCCCCCGTGCATCTCTACCGTTCCGACCGGTACAATGATAATGTCATTTCTGGAAAGATATTCTTCCACCTCATCATTTAACATTCTAGGTAATATTCTTGTTCTCATATGTTTCCTCCTGTTTTTGAGGGATGTGGTATGTTTTCGGCTATCCCTCTTTTTTCTTATAAGTGAAATAATTTTTCTGCATTTGTACGGCAGATTTTTTCATAGGCACTCCGGCTGAGTCTTCCTGCGTGTTCCTGCTCATCCAGCCAGTTTCCAAGCGGAAATGTCATTTCACAATTTGCCATATCTGTTCCAAACAGCAACCGGTCCTGATATTTTTCCAGAAAAGCCAGCCCAAATTCTTCGTCACGCATGATTGCACATCCGCCACTGTTTGCGGACAGATCTCCATATAAATTTTCATAGGTTTCAAACAGATATGGCAGTCTGCCGCCGGGACATACAGCTCCCTCTCCCCATTTCATCCGTTCCTTTGGGGTCGCCGGTGCATCTTTTGAAATTTCATGCCAGAATGGCTGACTGTGCCCGATGAACTTTAATCCTTTATAACGCTTTAAATTTTCCTCCAGCAGCGGGAGCCCCGGCCCGTCCACAACCCCATACTGAAAGCCCTCTTTCGGACTCATGTGAAAAAGAACAGGTAATTTTAATTCTTCTGCCACCTCAAATACACTCTGTAAAAATGGAGCATCCAGCCTCTGGTTTACCATCAGTTCCCCGATTCCGACCGCACCGCTCTCTTTACAGGCTAAGATCCGTTTATACACATCTGTCTGGTTTTTTGCATCCACATTGCACATCCAGTGGAACTTCTTGGGGAACTGTTCACAGATGCGTTTACACTCCTCATTTGCTGCAACCAGGATCTGCTCATTTTCCTGTTCGCCGGAAGATAACACGATTCCCTGTTCAATTCCAAGTTCCTCTAAGTGCGGCAGCATCTGTGCCGCACTGGAAAGGAACATGGTATCTGTTTTCGGATACTGCTGTAATGTCAGATGAAGATGAATATCAATTTTTTTCAATCTAATCTCCTCTTTACTATTCACGTCTTTGTTTTAATTCCGCATACATTTCTTTGGTCTGTTCCTTATCCAGATTAAAGATTGCGCCGATACCAATGAGTTCCAGCACACAGGTCAGCACCGGGATCAATGCCACTAACATGTAGATATTGTTTATGGTTGCATCTGACTGCACCACATTATTTCCAGAAATATATCCGATCGCCTGGAGTCCGAAGGAAACACCTGCGGAAGCAATGGTGGAACCGATTTTACGGCTGAACGTATAAAGGGAATACATCGAGCCATCACTTCTCTCATGGAACTTCCACTCACTGTAATCCAGACAGTCTGTGACAAGCGCCCAGATCAGCATGGTAAATACGGTCTGTCCGATCATTGCCAGTACATTCAGTACCGAATAAACATAAACGTTTGGTATTTTTACGGCAAAAATGATTACACTGAGCACGGTACTGCTGATTACGCCAAACATCAATGTCGTTTTCTTTCCAAACTTTGCAACCAGTTTTGGCACAAGCGGGAAACAGATGATAATGATCGGCACACTTGCAAGACTAAGCAGAGTCATTGCAGAGGTATTTCCATAGTACTCTTTGAATACATAACTTCTAATCTGGTTTGAACCGGTGATATAGAGCATACTTCCAATGGTTGCAACCATGACACCGATCAGTGGCCTATTTTTTACGACTGCTTTCAACACATTTCCATAATTGAACTTTTCTGTATTCTGTTTCTTTTCCTCACGCACACGCTCTGTCGTTAAATGTAACAGCAGGCAGTAGCAGACCACACTTAAAATTCCAAAAATAACTGCCAGAAGTGTAAATCTTTCCGGGATAATGTTGCTTTCGCTGTCAAAACAGACTACCGGCACAAAGGATAACGCTGCAATTCCCACAAATGTTCCGCCAAGACTTCTTGCCCTTGAGAGTTTACTCCGGTCAATCGGATCTGTGCTGACCACACTTGCCATCGCACCAAACGGCATGGAAGTTCCGGTATAGCTCATTCCATATAAGACATACACAAAAGCGACCCACGCATGAAGTGCAACACCTTCAAACGGCACTTTGGAAAAACAAAGCACACCTGACAACGCTAGCGGTATCATAAAAATTTTAATCCACGGTTTGAATTTATCTCCTGATTTTCCAAGCATCCAACGGTCCGGAAAAGAACCCATGATCGGGTCATTTACTGCATCCCAGAGTCTCGCTGCAAGGAACAGGGAACCCATCCACGCCGGACTGATTCCCAGCACATAAGTACAAAACGTCAAAAAATATGCGTCTACAAATAAATTGACAAAACTGCCCGCCATATCTCCAAACACATATCCGATCTCATCCCTTTTTGAAAAGGGTCTTACATTTCTTTCATTCATAAATTTTTCTCCTTCTGGTATTTGTACGCGCGCATTGGTTTTGTGTCTGTACATTTCACAAGAACTGATATCCTTATGATACATTTGCTTTATTGCAATTTAAATTGCATTTATACCAAAATACATTGCATATCTTACATTTATTGTGCTATAATATTTGTAGGATTGTATAAATATAACAAATCAGAACAGGAGTTTTTATGAAATATAGCCAAATGAAACGTTTTTTAATGGAACATAAGGATTCGATGAAGCCTCCGTATATTTCCACGCTCGATGGCATCCTGACTGCCGGTGGGGAATTGATCGGATACCAGGAACTGGAAATGGACAGCCCCTATCTGGATGTGCATGAGGATACCAGTTACACGAAAGACTATGTAACCCTCCACAGCCACGAGTTTTACGAACTTCTTTTCTGCCGCAGTGGAAACTTGCAATATCTCATTGGAAACACCCGTTACCAGATCCGCAAAAATGATATCATCCTCGTTCCCCCCGGCACCAGCCACCGCCCTTTATTTTTAGAGCAGCTTCGGGAACCCTATCAGAGAACCGTACTCTGGATCAACAACGATTTTTTTGAGACCTGTAAGCAGAACTTCTTTGCGGATACAGGCTCCTCCCAATATGCACCACAAAAGCAGCTCCCCTATGTCATCCGCCCGGAAGGAACACTCTTAAACCAGATCGACCAGCTTCTGGCTGCACTGTTGTACGAGGGTTCCACCATGCGTCTTGGAAGCGAGCTCTACCGCATGGGGCTTTTTCTGCAGTTGTTCTGTCTGTTTTACCGTATGAACGACCATCCGCAGTCAGACATCCCCAAACCGGAGAATACAGGCCTGTTAGACCAGATTCTCAACTACATTGAATTGCATTTATCCGAAGACCTCAGCCTCGCATCTATTTCAGCGCAGTTTATGGTAAGCCAGTCGACAGTAAGCCAGCTTTTTAAAAAGCAGCTTGACACCGGCTTTTACAAAATCGTTACCCAGCGGAGACTGATCGAATCTAAAAATCTGATCAATTCCGGCTTTCCATTGAAAGAAGTTGCCGAACAGTGCGGCTTTTGTGATTATTCTGTTTTTTACAAAGCGTTTGTGAAAGAATATGGCATCTCTCCACGCAGCTTCCGGACCCGTGAAAAAGAAACGCATGATTTTTACTGATGCGGATTCAGGTGTCAAAAGGTAACTTCAGATTTTTTGACTGGCAAATAATGCCCTTTTGATAACCAGAGATAAGCATACAAAAATCCGCGGCATATGCCACGGACTTTTCCATAATACAAGGGACTGCCATACGGCAGTCCCTAATTATGCATATTTTATACTTATTTATTTCCATCCAGCTTATCGAGCATATCCCACACACCGAGCATATACATAATACCCAGTGCACGGTCGTATAAGCCATAACCCGGACGGACATTGCCCGGCTTTTCATCCCAGAGGTGGCGTCCGTGATCCGGACGGATATAACCCTCAAATCCGCAGTCATGGTATGCTTTTAAAATGTCAAGGATTCTGGTATCACCATCACAGTCACGATGGGAAGCCTCCGAAAAATCTCCATTCGGAAAATGTTTTACATTGCGGATGTGCGCAAATGCAATGCGGTCACAATGCTTGCGGACAATATCTGCCACATTGTTTCTCGGGTCGGCATTCAAAGACCCTGAGCACAGTGTCAGACAGTTGTACGGGTTGTCAACCATCTTTAAGAAACGGTCAATATTTTCTTCACAGGTCAGAAGACGCGGAAGTCCGAAAATATCCCATGGCGGATCATCCATGTGTATTGCCATTTTGATATCGCATTCTTTACAGGTCGGCATAAGCGCCTCAAGAAAATATTTTAAGTTTTCCCACAATACTTCTTTTGTCACCGGCTTGTAAGCTGCAAAGAGCTCGTCCAGTTTCTCCATACGTTCCGGCTCCCAGCCTGGAAATGTCATTCCATGTAAATTATTTAAAATATAGTCTGCCATTTCCTTCGGATCATCATGGATCTTGCCTGCTTCGTAATAAAGTGCTGTCGAACCATCTCCTACCGGATGAAATAAATCCGTGCGCGTCCAGTCAAAGATCGGCATAAAATTATAGCAGATAACCTTGACACCGAATTTGGAAAGGTTCTTAATTGTCTGGATGTAGTTTTCAATATACTGGTCACGGCTCGGAAGTCCGATCTTGATATCATCATGTACATTGACAGATTCCACAACGTCCATATTAAAACCATATGGCTCAAGCTGTTTCTGCACTTCTGCAATCTCTTCTACCGTCCACACTTCTCCCGGCAGTTTATGATGCAGTGCCCACACGATGCTCGTCACACCCGGAATCTGTTTGATATCAGCAAGGCTGATCTTGTCATTGTCCTCGCCGTACCAGCGGAAACCCATCTGCATTGGCATATCTTTTTCCCCCTTATTCTTGATAATTGCATTATAGCATGTACATTTTTTTACTGGCAATTCAAGTTAATTGCTGTTTTTATTGCAAATCTTGCGATTCCGTTACTTTTGGCATTTTTCGAATCGTCCGGAATACCCCTGTGTATTTCTGCTGTTCCACCATGCGGTCTGAAAACGTACTCTACCGCATGGGGCTTTTTCTGCAGCTGTTCTATCTGCTTTAACGAATGAATGATCCGTTGAATTGCATTTAGCAGAAGGCTTCAATCTATATGTTTTATCTTGCCAGCAGTCCTCTCGCAAAGTAATCCGCCAACGCAAGTGCCTGCTGCTCTACGTCCCGGAACACATCAATGCTCTGCTCATACTCTCCATTGACCTGGTGCTCGATCTCCTCCCTGGTCAGATCCAGATGATTTAACAGCATATTTCTGGTTTCCCTGCTCTCAAAGTACGGATTGTAATTCGCAAAAAGAGCTGCCATCTGATTGGCATTGCGGTACCACTCCTGCACCAGCGCATCATAATCAGTCATATTTTTTGCTTTCAGCGCCTGAATGATCTGCCCGCCGATTTCAATATGCTCCGTCAGAAGATTGCGGAGCTGTCTGGTCGTTGCGATCGGAAGATACCTTGCAAATACATCCGTGATCTCGTCTGCGGTCTCAAGCAGCCGTTCTTCCACCGCCTGCTGGTCCGCATTGTCTGCGACTGCACTCATCAGGTACATTCTGGTCCAGTAAACATGATTTAACCATGCAAGGCGCATATCCTCGTTGAGACGGAGGATGGAATCCTCACGCTCGGATTCGGTCTCGTTGCTGCCTCCGGCATTTCCTGTTCCTCCTCCCATGTTTCCGCCCATGCTGCCTGTGCCGCCGCTCATATTCCCGCTTCCGGTGTTTCCTGTTCCGCTTCCAGCGTTTCCTGTTCCTCCGCCCGTGTTTCCGCCTCCCGGATTCTGCGGCGGCACATATCCCTCTCCCGGGCAGATAAATAGCTGCATCCCGATCTGGAGATTATATGGATTGACTCCCGGATTTCCAAGGATCAGTTCCGTCACTGTCGTGTGATACTGTCTCGATAATTTATACAGGGAATCGCCTGCCTGTATCGTATGCACAATTTTGTTCTGACAATACATATCTTTATTTCCAACCATAACTTTTTCATATTATGATATGAAATACAAAAAAAAATGTGAAATACCATTTCTGAGATTTCACATTTCGCATTATTTTTCTACCAGGATTCGGGTGGCAAATATAGTTTTCAGTTTTTGACTGCTAAATTGCACATCTGTCATGGCTACCCCCATATTTACAACAGCGTCGCAAATATCGGTGCAGCGATTACCGTCAGAATACCTGCCACTGCAATGGAAAGGCTGCTCATGGCACCTTCGATCTCTCCAAGTTCCAATGCCTTTGCTGTTCCAAGTGCATGTGAGGATGATCCGATCGCAATTCCCTTTGCCACCGGCTCTTCAATTTTGAAAACACGGCAGATCGTTTCCGCTAACACATTTCCGATGATACCGGTGATAATGATGACCGCAACCGTGATTGTGACATAACCGCCAAGTTCCTCCGAGATTCCCATTCCGATCGCCGTTGTGATCGACTTCGGGAGAAGCGTGACATACTGTGCATGGTCAAAGTGGAATAACAGCGACAAGACCAGAACACAGATCACACTCGTCAGAACACCGGAAATCAATCCTGCAAAAATCGCCGCAACATTCTGTTTCAGCAGTTCGAACTGCTCATAAAGCGGGATCGCTAAACAAACCGTTGCCGGAGTCAGAAGGTAACTTAAGTATTTTGCGCCCTCATTATAACTCTCATATGGAATATGGAACGCAACCAGAAAAACGATCACGGCAACGATCGAGATCAGAAGTGGATTGAATACTGCCAGTTTTAATTTTTTCTTCAAAAATACACCCAGCTCATATGCCAAAATGCTGATCGCAACACCAAAAAATACGGAATCACATAAAAACTCTTTCATTGCTGCTCTCCTTTCCTTTTCCCCCTGCGCATCACAAATTGTGTCACATGACCGGACACGATCATAACCACGATCGTTGATACCACCATGATCATCACGATCTGCACACAGATCGGGCGTAGTGCATCCCATGCATCAATGAGTCCTGCACCGGCCGGAATAAACATTAACGGCATGATTTCGATCATGAACTTTCCGGCATCTTTGACTGCTGCAAGTGGAAGGATCCTTGTTTCCAGTGCAATAAATAAGAGAACCAGCCCATAAATACTTGCCGGTACCGGAAACGGGAGCACATATTTTAACAGCTCTCCCAGAAATGAAAACAACAGAATGATCATAAATTGTCTCAAGTACTTCATAAAATATCCTTTTCTTCAGAGGCTTCTCTGAAATTTCAATTTTCAGCCGGATATAATCATAGCACTTTTTGTTAGAATATCAACCTTTTCCGTTACTAATTATCCACTTGTATTTTTTAAAAAACATCAGATTTGTTTTCCAGTTTATGACGTGCCGGATTTTCTAAAACTTCCCCGGATGCGTCAAAGCAGGAACCGTGACAGGGACACTCAAAAGTCTGTTCTTTTGCATTCCAGTGCAGAACACACCCCATATGGGTGCACCTGTTTTTTACACGCGGTTTTAAAATTCCCTTCATCGCCTCCCACATATTAATTGCAAGCTGTGGCTTTAAAATACCTCGCGACGGATTAAAAATGGCTGCAAATTCATTTTCCCTTCCCTGCACAAGATCCGAAAGAACAATTGCTGAGATCATTGCGCCCGTCATCCCCCATTTTCCAAATCCGCCCGCCACAAAAAGATCCGGTGTCGATGAGGAATAATTGCCGATATAAGGCAGTCCGTCTAACGTCATACAGTCCTGCGCCGCCCACTGCCCGGTAATTTCTGCTTCCGGAAAATAGAGTTTTGCCTGTTCCCTTAATTTTTCAAATCCATCCGGCTCTTTTCCGGTGCGGTGGGTGATTCCGCCTAACAGCAATGTATCCTCGTAACCGCGCAGGGAAAGTCCGCCCTTTTTTGCCTCCAGATAAATGCCATCCGGTATTTCCGTATTTTTTAAGGAAAGCACATAGGAACGCTCCTGGTACAGTTTCACAAAATAGCTGCCGCGCCGGTTGATAAACGGGAAATGTGTCGCCACGATCACTTTTTCCGCCGCCACCGACCCGTGATCCGTCAACGCAAAATATTCCGTCATTTCCCGCACGGGGGAATGTTCATAGATGTTCAGATTTTTTGCAATGGCTGCCACAAATTTTAACGGATGAACCTGCGCCTGATTCGGAAAACGGACTGCCCCCGCAGTTTCAAACGGCAGATCCACCTGCTCTACATATTCTGCCGGAAATCCAAGCTGCATGACTGCCGCCGCTTCCCGTTTCAGTTTTTCCGCATCCATACGGTCAAACACATACGAATCGACTTCCTTCATATCACAGTCGATGAGCCACCCCAGGTCTTTGTAGCGCTTTAATGCAAGTTCATTGGCGCGAAGATAACCGTCTGCGATCTCTCTTCCCGCCCTGCTGATCAGACTGTCATAAATCAGCCCGTGCTGTGATGTGATCTTTGCTGTCGTATTTCCGGTCACGCCGCTGCAGATGGTATCTGCCTCTAACAGACAGTAATCCACCCCTGACCGCTGCAAAAAATAGGCGCACAGAATGCCCGCCATCCCCCCGCCAATGATCAGTACTTTCGTTCGGATATCTTTTGTCAATGTATGAAACTCCGGCAGTTCTGCCGTCTTTTTCCAGATTGATTCCATGATTTCTCCTGACTTTTTTAGTCAGTATGCGTCACAATATTAAATTTTATTCAGGCAGAATGGATTGAAGCTGTGTCCTGCGCTCCTCCCATTCCTCATAGAAGTCACGCCCGCTCTCATATGGACGGAAAAAGAAAATCTGTAAAAACATCATGCAGACCGTTTTCTTTTCATCCTCAGTATTCAGCCGGCTTAAATATTCCTGCATATTCTTTTTTAAGCTGTGCCACTCTGCCAAAAACTGCTGATATCGTTTTAACTGCGGCGTATCTAACCATTTTTCCACTTTGATTTTCGTTTTGCCGCGTTCACAGGCACCACTCTGTAGAAAATAGGAAACACCCTGCTCCTCATAAATTCTTCCCAGAGGAAATAGTCTGCAGATGCCTGGACGGTATGCATGGATACTGCACCTTCCCGCCTCATTTAAAAATACACAGGTATCCGTCTGTTCCTGCATTTTCAAATGCGGCACGATAAGCCCCTCTTCCACATGAAGTCCTACACAGGACTGCATCAGTTGTTCAAATCCCATCCCAAGCTCTGTCTCTAATCTTTTACAGTCATACGGATCGACTAAAACTGTATCTCCCATCTGTTCACAGCAGCTATGACAGCCCTCGCAGTCACTGCAGCCGACACGGACCATATCATGTACGCCGTATACTTTTCCATCTGAAATTTCATTGATATCCTGTAACATATATGATATTCCTCTCTTATATCCTCCGCCGGAGATACGCAGCCTGAAACGTGAAAAATTTAATTCAAAGTCCTGTTTTATAAATTTTGATCAAAGAACGCAAGCATGTTTTCACTCCACATTTTTGCAGAAGTATGATATCCAAGTCCGATTCCATGATCTCCGGTCGGATAAACCTCGCACAGATGCTTTACGCCTGCTTTTTCCAGTGCTTCATTCAAACGCATGGTATTGCTTGCAGGTACACAGCCATCGTCCGCATTGGCATAGGCATAAGTCATCGGATAATCCGACGTGATATGGAACTCAACCGATAATTTTTCACGAAGTCCCGGTTTCTCATTTGTATTATAAATATAACTTCCCTCGTGATATTCTGAAGTAAAGCTGATGACCGGATATAATAATCCTACTGCGTCCGGTCTGGCAGAAATTTTTCTATATTGTTCTACCATATCAGCTTTCTGGAATTTTGCAAGGTTTTCCAGTACATTTTCCTTTAATTCCTCATGGAGCAGCGCCTCACTCGCACAGAGATGACCGCCTGCGGATGCGCCCACGATCACGATCCGGTTCGGATCCACCTGATATTCCGCCGCATGTGCCCGCACATACATAACCGCTCTTGCAAGATCCATCTGTGGCAGCGGATAGTAGTTCGGACGGATCCGGTAGCATAAAATAAATGCCTTATAGCCGCCATCGCGTTCCATGCGCTGTGCAGGCTGAAGTCCCTCATTATAGAAGGATACCATCTCATAGCCGCCGCCCGGACAGAGGATCACTGCCGGTTTTAAGCCTGATGTATTTCTTTTTTCCTTGGAAACCGCCACAGATTCATAAGGCGGGATGGAATCACTGCCAGCAGTATGCGCAAATGCCTCGTTGTCCACAGCCGGATCACCGGTAAACAGCCAGACACCTTCCTCCGTATTTAAATCTGCATCCGGGATCCCGTTTTTCCAGTGTGACATTTTATCGCCTGCCGATACATCATCATTTTCTCCCCACAGTGAAATGTACTTAAATTTCTTTGTCTCCGCCGTTTCTTTGATCAGGTTTGCACATTCTAAAAAGGCATCCGCTAAAAATGGTGCTCCCCACTCCATCGTTTCTTCCTTCTCAATCTGTGCCATCGTATGATCCCTGTGTTCCACCGGTACGCGTGCCATAAAACAGGTTGGAAACAGATTGCCGGCTGCACGTCCGACCGGCTCTGTATTTAAAATTTCGTTCATGGTGTTGTTTTTTGTAAACATGTGACTGCCTCTCTTTATACTGATTTTTTCAATGTATTGATTCCTGCTTCACATATGATAAGGTGAGATCTGTCTTTATCAAAACACTGACTATTACGAAAAAAAATCTGATGATACTTTTAATATACATCAGATTTTTCGTGCTGGGTACTAGAAAAACTATATTATTTTTGCATGGAGAATTTGTCTAAGCCAGGCTCTTACAGATTGTGTCCATATTGTAGCCCGGGACAGATTTTTGTTTCATTTAATTATTACGTATTTTCAGATACTCCAACCAGCTTTTTCATTTCGCCATTACTGATTCCAACCTCAAGAATGTTCATCTCCACTGCCTCCCATTCTTCTGATTCTTTTACCTCTGATACAATCCTGTCAAGCTCTATAAGCCGTTCATCCTTTACCTTAATTTCAGAATTATCTAATCGTGTATCTTTCATATATTGTAACAAACTCATCAACTCTTTGGAACCATTTTTACTTGCCATATTTAAGAAAATTTTTGTTGTACCATCCTCAAGATGTAATCCTGTTATTTCTTCACATCATCATGCATATTATTTTCCATTTCCATATTGATCTGCCTGTTATCAACGGTTTTCCCCCACGCATCCAAACGTATCGCCCTTTTTCCGTAACGATTTAAAATAACCTGCTCTACCTTAACCTCCTCCATCTTAATATCCAGTTCATCTAAAATAATACTTAATATATTTTCATAAGCCTTTCTATTTTTCATTACAGTCCATTTGATGACCATATTGATTTACTTTTGAATTGTATTTTTGACTATTAAGAACTGCATTCATAATATACTACATCAAAAAACACATCTCAATCATTTTATTATGAAAAATTTATAAACCACTACCACAAAAAAATACCGGATAAAGACGCAGTTCCAAAACTTTCTGCGTTCTTTATCCGGTATCTATCATTCTGCTATGTTTTCCATCGACTTATCTATAAAGCCTAAAAACTTTCTGTCTCAATTAATCCTCAAACGGAATAACTGCTCCATCATAAGTATCGTTGATGAATTTCTTGATGTCATCAGATTTTAATACTTTTACAAGTGCCTGGATGCCAGGGTTGTTCTCGTTTCCTTCTTTTACAGCGATGACATTTACATATGTTTTTGCTGCCTCAGAATCAGATGTCTCGTATGCTAAGGAATCCTGTGCTACAGAGTAACCTGCCTGTAATGCGTAGTTACCGTTTAATACAACGAATGCAACTTCCGGTGCCACTCTTGCTACCTGTTCTGCTGCGAGCTCTTCGATCTTTACGTTGTGCGGGTTCTCAGCGATATCGTTGACAGTTGCCTCTAAGCCGGCGCCGTCTTTTAAAGTGATGATGCCATTATCCTGTAACAGTAATAATGCCCTTGCCTCGTTTGTGGTATCGTTTGGTACTGCGATCGTATCGCCGTCTGCTAACTCAGAGAGATCTTTCTTTGTTCCCGGATAAAGTCCGAATGGCTCGTAGTGAATACCGCCTGCATTGACAAGGTGTGTACCTTTCTCTGCGTTGAAGTTCTCTAAGTAAGGAATGTGCTGGAAGTAGTTTGCGTCGAACTCGCCGCTCTCTACTACCTCGTTTGGAAGTACGTAATCATCAAAAATTGTGATCTCTAAGTCCCATCCCTGATCTGCAAGGATCTTCTTTGCTTCCTCTAAGATCTCTGCATGTGGTGTTGCAGAAGCTGCTACGGTAATCGTGCCGCCCTCTGTTGTCTGTGTGTCAGCTACGCTCTCGGCTGCTTCACTTTCTGCTGCAGTGGTGTCTGCAACTGCTGCATCATTTGTTTCTGCTGCATCGTTTGTTTCTGCTGCTGCGTTATTATCTGCAGCTGCATTGCCTGCTGTGTTGCTGCTGCCGCATCCTGCGAATGCAGATACTGCTAAAACGCCTGCTAAGATTGTGGTAAGTACTCTTTTTTTCATAATATGAATCCTCCTTGTTTTGCGGAGCAAAATGCGACTGCCTTTGCAGGAGCAGAGGATTTTACTCCTTGTTTTGCGGAGCAAAATGCGACTGCCTTTGCAGGAGCAGAGGATTTTACTCCTTGTTTTGCGGAGCAAAATGTCTGCTATGCATGCTATGCTCAATAGCTTGCATAGCATGTGCCTCTTGCATGGAGCAATGCCCAACACATTGGGCAGGATTTTACTCCTTGTTTATACAAATGTTAAAAAACATTGTTTACGTTTATTTTCTGCGATCTAAATTGCTCGCAAGCTTCATGCCGATCGTCTGGAATATCTGGAATAAAATTACCAGTAAAATAACCGTTACGATCATGATATCGGTCTGCCATCTGGTATAACCATAGCGGATTGCGATATCTCCAAGTCCACCGCCGCCGACGGTTCCCGCCATTGCGGAATATCCTAAAATTGTTCCAAGTGAAATGGTTGCCCCTACGATCAGGGATGTACGCGCTTCCACCAGCATAACTTTCGTTACGATGGTAAAATTGGATGCTCCCATGGAACGCGCTGCCTCAATGACACCTGCGTCCACTTCCTTTAAGGAAGACTCCACCATTCGTGCAATATATGGTGCCGCTGCTATGACAAGCGGTACGATCGTCGCTGTCGGACCATAGCTTCTTCCGATCAGAAATCTCGTAAACGGAATCAGCACGATCAGTAAAATCAAAAACGGCACGCTTCGGATCAGGTTTGCGATCACGTCTAATACCTTGTAAACTGCTGCATTCGGATGAATTCCATCTTTGTCAGTGACCGTTAAAAGAATTCCCATCGGAAGTCCGATCACATAACCGATCAGTGTCGATGTCAATGTCATATAAAGTGTGTCCTTGATGCCCTCTAACAGCATCATGATAATCTGCTCATTCCACATCTTCGGTCACCTCCTCAACTGCGAGTCCTTTTTCTTTTAAATATTCCTCAATATCCACCTGTAAATGTCTATCCTCCGGAAGTCCTAAAATCATTTCTCCCTTGGCTACACCGCCGACATTCTTGGTGTCTGCCCTTAAAATATTGACCGGTGTTTTAAACTGTAAGATCATGTTTGCAATGACCGGCTCAAATGCGGAATTTTCAGAAAAGACGATTCGGATCTTTTTATCTCCCTGCATGCGCTCCTGAACTGCATTTGCCAATGGTGCATTGTTATTCCCCGGCTGATCCCTTAAGATCAGTTTCTTTGCAGCTTTGGATTTCGGATGGGAAAAGATATCCTCCACAAGTCCGTCTTCCACTAACACACCATGTTCAATGATCGCCACATGGCTGCAGATCTCACGGATCACTGACATCTGATGTGTAATGATCACGATCGTGATGCCAAGTTTTTCATTGATCTCTTTTAGCAGCGATAGGATCGAAGCGGTTGTCTGTGGATCTAATGCGCTGGTCGCCTCATCGCAAAGTAAAATCTTCGGATCGGAAGCAAGTGCTCTTGCGATCGCAACTCTCTGTCTCTGTCCTCCGGAAAGCTGTGCCGGATACGCCTTTTCTTTTTCGGAAAGGCCAACCGTTTTTAACAGTTCTCTCGCTCTTTCTCTCGCCTCTTTCTTTTTCTTTCCCTGAATCTGCATCGGGAAACATACATTGTCAAGTACACTCTTTTGCATCAGAAGGTTAAAATTCTGAAAGATCATCGCAATATCGCTGCGCTGCCCTCTTAATTCCTTCTCTGTCAATGCTCCTAATTCCTGACCCTCGATCAGCACCTGACCTTCTGTCGGTTTCTCTAAGAAATTTAAGCATCGTACCAGTGTACTTTTTCCAGCTCCCGACATACCGATGATTCCGTAGATATCGCCCTGCTCCACCGTCAGATTGATATCACTTAATGCCTCAACGGTCACTCCCTTTTGTTCAAACTTTTTATAGAGATGTCTGACCTCAATTGCTGCCATACATGTTCTCCTTTCTTCCTGCCCTATGTGAGCACCTGTCTGCACTCCGCGCTCCATATTAACACAAATTTTATTTTAAGGCAAAAAAACAGATGCTCCCTCGCGGAAACATCTGTTTTACATTTTCTATCAACGCATAAAATCAGATATCTTTCCGCACACGAAATCGTCCCATACAGCACATACACATCATGCCGCACATGGATCCTGTCATCATCATTTTGTCTGCTGTTGTATAGGTCTTAATTTCTGTACGCATATCTGATCTCTCCTTTCTCCTACTGCTCTGTCTTGATTTGATAGTCCTTATTATAACAGGTAGTTACAGAAAGTGTTAATATTGGAAACCTTGAGTTAGTTATAGGTTTCACCTATAACTGATTACATCACATTTTCCCTGTATTTTTTTAATTCTTCGATATAGATCTCCCCGATATGGCTGACTTTTGCCCCTTTCCGCTTCACATAGCCAATGCGCATTTTCTCCGTTTCCTTTAACGGGATTGCCATATAGTCACTGCCGTTTAGTTCCTCACAGATAATTCCGGAACAGAGCGTATAGGCATTTAATCCAATCATCAGATTCAGAAGCGTGGCACGGTCATTTGCCTTGATGAGTCTTTTATAATCATAAGTACTCTTCATTTCCTCCGCCAGATAAAGCGAATGGTGTTCGCCCTGATCAAAAGAAAGACATGGATACGCATCGAGTTCTTCCATCGAGATCACTTCCTGTTTTGCCAGCGGATGCCCGGACCAGAGATAGACATAGGTGTCGCAGGAAAACAGTTCAATAAATTCCAATCCGTGTTCTCTGATGATCTTATTCATGACTTTCTCATTGAAATCATTCAGATATAAAACCCCGATCTCACTCCTGAAATTTTTTACATTTTCAAGTACATCATAAGTGGTCGTCTCATGGACTGCAAATTCATACTGTTCCATTCCAGCCTGTTTTACCGTCTCCACAAATGCCTTGACTGCAAATGTATAGTGCTGCATGGATACGCTGAACTTTTCTTTGACCTGCTTGTCGATATAGCGGGAAGTGAGCAGTGTAAACTGCTCCGTGACCTGTCTTGCATATCCTAAAAACTCTTCCCCCTCCGGTGTCACCAGGATTCCCCGGTTAGAACGCACAAACAGCTCAAACCCGATCTCCGTTTCAAGTTCCCGGATCGTCTCTGAGAGACTCGGCTGGGAAAGAAATAGTGTCTTTGCCGCCTCATTCATCGATCCGCAGTCCGCGATCGTCAATGCATATTTTAACTGCTGCAGTGTCATCTGATCCTCCCTTTACCCTTCCACATCCCCGGTCTGTTTTAAATATCTCTTCTTGCTCGAAAAACCTCTTCCCGACACTTCACTGACTTTATTGATAATCACAAAGGCATCCGGGTCTACTTCATGAATCAGTTTTTCCGTTTTGGCAAGCTCACGCATGGATACCACGGTCAGAAGCATCATCGTGTTATTTCTTAAGAACCCTGTCTCGCTGTTTAACAGTGTCACACCGCGGTCAATATCTTTTAATACCGCTGTGCGGATCTCATCAATATGGCTGCTGACGACCTTGATCTGCATTTTCGTAGTTCCAAGCATCAGACATTTATCCAGCACTGCGCTGTATACGATCACAAGCAGAATGCCATAGAGTACCTGTTCACCTGTGCTGTGAAATACCTGAAGGAGTAAGATCAGCATATCAAATACATAGATGGAACTTGACACCGGAATCTTAAAATACTTATTTAAGATCAGCGGCGGAATATCCATGCCGCCCGTGGAAGCCCCCATCCGGATGACAAGTCCGATCGCTGCCCCGATACAAATACCGCCAAAAACAGTACACAAGATCAGGTCATCGGTAATCCGGTAACCCCCAAGCAGCCTTGTGATCAGTTCGAGTGCAATCGGGTAGCTGAATGTGCTGACAATCGTATTTGCCGCAAACTTCCACCCGAATGCAAAAAATCCGATCAGAAACATAATGGTATTAAATACAAATACAAACACGGTGACCGGCGTGTGGAAAACATCATTGACAAACAGTGCGATACCGGTCGTTCCACCGGTGATCAGCCCGCTTGGCAGAATAAACATTGCAATTCCAAATGCATAAATGCAGTTTCCAAATATCACAACCAATGTTTCCACAATTCTTTTTAAAATCTGTCGCATAAAACTCTCCATTCCTGCATGTGAAAAATCTTATTCTTCACACGGATGTCTCTCCGTAGTTATTCTTCGTCATCCTCATCCATGACATCTTCTTCATATTCGTCATACGCTCTCTGATGTCTCTTTTTGCTGCGGTTTTGATCCTGATGCGCCACATCCCGGATCAGACTTACGATTCCTTTATAAATCTCCCGGATGACCGCAAAAATAAAAAACATCACGATAAACCCGACTACTCCAAATACGATATCTGCAAATTCCATATTGCCGGTATTCGTCACCTTCTGTCCGATCTCAATCGCAAATGTGATCACGATGATCAGTGTAAAAACATAAATCCATGCGATCACCATCACATGATCGTGTTTTGCGAGCCATTTAAAAACAGGATACACCACAAAAATAAACATCATTCCCAAAATTCCAATGACTAAAAAATGCAATTCCTTATCACTGAAATTGTATTCGTATGCATCATTGAACCGGAGCAGATAACTATGTATCTTCGCGAGCAGTTCCACAATGCCATAAAGTAATTCTTTCATAAACCTCATCCTTTCTACCGGGAATTATCGTAATATATCTTTTTTAATTTGTAAAGAAAGAAACCTTTAATTTCCCATAAATCAAAAAATACCCGGGGTCTTGCGACTCCGGGCATCTCTCATCTACTTTGTAACCTGTGATCAATATACATGTTTCTTTGACTTATGCGCTTCTCTTGCCTCTTCTACTGCGGCATGATCTGCAATATTGATCTTGGCTGCTGCCTTTTTCTTTTTTAATGGATGTTTTGGATTCTTATCTGACATACTATACGCTTCCTTTCTGCATATCATCTTTCATCCTTTTACTTTATTTCCTTGCTTCGGTTACGTTATAGCACTATAAATCAGCAAAGTCAAGTATTATCCATCTGTTTTTTTGTTATTTTATGATTTCTTTTAAATTTTCAGAATATTTTTATAATTTATAATCTGAACCTAATGCAGTGTAATATACACGAAATCCATGCCTTTTCTTCTCCACATAGTCCATCCGGATCAGCAGATTGATAAATTCCTGTATCAGACCTTTTTCCCAGCGTCTGTTATACACTTCATTCACTGCTTCCGTTAACTCAGCAGTACACATCTCTTCATTTCTGTCCCACAGAATATTTAAGATCATATTGGCTGTGTCCGGAAGATTGTCTAAAAATACACTTTCCATCTCCATCACTCTGCTCCTCATCTTTCGTAATGCTCCGGTACTTATTCAAACCGTGACTTTCTGCCCATGAGTTTAGCATAGATTTGATGGCATTAAAATAGATATGTCCGATATTCTCGGAAACACGTCCTTTTCACATTTATATTCTTAATATGGCGGATTTTCCCAGGTTTATGCGTCAATTCCAAGTTCCGCCGGAAGGAAACGCGGACAGACATTCTCGGATGACGTGATCACGGACGCCGCCAGACGTGTTCCAATCTCCACCGCTTCCTCTAAGGTTTTTCCGTATGTCAGACCACTTGCCACACCTGCGCAAAACGCATCGCCTGCTCCTGTCGTATCTTTTACCTGTACTTTTTTTGCCGGGCAGATGCCGTATGTGCCTTCCCGGTCTGCATAGACCGCACCTTTGCCTCCCATCGTCACAACCATGGACGGAATATTGGCACGTTTTACACAGCCTGCAAGAATTTCTGCGAGTGCTTCCGGTGTCTTTTCGCTGTAATCATCCGAAAAGAACATCCCTGCCTCTAACTGGTTACAGATAAAACAGTCAAATTTCCGCAGGAAATCTCTTCTCTCTGCCGCAATACTCATATTGCTGACAACCCCGTAAAGCGGTTTTTTAAACTTTTCACACAGACTTACCACTTTTTTTACGATCTCTTTATCCATATCCACTTCGATCACGACAGAATCAGCATTTTCAAAAATCTCATCCCCGGATTCTTCCAACACATCAAGAATCGGCATCAGATTCGGTCTCTGTGAAATTGAACCGGCAACATCTCCACGATGGTCAAATACGGCAAGCCAGGTTCCCATTCCATTTGGAATCGTTAACATGTATTCTGTATTTACTTTATGATTCTGCAGTTTGTGAATGACATCACTTCCAAGTGCCGAATCATCCACAATTCCCAAAAATGTAGGGCGCAGTTCGATATTCGCGATATCTTCTACAACGTTACGGCTGACACCTCCATGGATATATTCGATTCTTCCCGCATTTCTCCCATCCGGGATATAAATATCTTCCGGAAACCCCTTGATATCCACAAATACTGCACCAATTACTACAATTCCATTTTTATTTACTGCCATATATTTCAATTACCTTTCTATCGTTTTCCGATATGGATCTCCGGGATCGCCACACTGTCATAAGTAATTCCCGGCTTTTTTTCATCTTCATCTGCCGCATCCTCCGGTTCATGTGTATGGATCTCCGGAACCGCAAGATTATCATAAGTCAGATTGTATTCGTGACCTTTCTCTCGTTTCTTTCTGAATTTAAACATACTTACTCCGTTTCTTCTATTATAATATATTGATGAAAAATGTAATAACCAGACTGTTGATAAAATCTGCAAACAGACTTCCGATCAGAGGAATGATCAGATACGCCTTTACGGACGGAGCATATTTTTCACACAGCACCTGCATGTTTGCCATGGCGTTCGGTGTCGCGCCCATTCCAAATCCACAGGTTCCGGCTGCAAGCACCGCTGCGTCATAATCTTTTCCCATCACATAAAATACCACAAACCTTGCAAATACACAGATCAAAACTGCCTGTACTGCCAACAGTATGATAAGCGGCAGTGCAAGCGACGCAAGCTGCCACAGTTTTAACGTGATCATTGCCATTCCAAGGAACAATGACAGCGAAATACCACCGATATCATTGATCTCTCCCATATGGATCACAAACTTGCCGGAATACTCTCCGATATTACGAAACAGTGCCGCTGCGATCATTGCGCCGATATAGATTGGGAACGTCATTCCTGTTTTCGTCAGAAGCCAGGAAAAAACGGTGCCCAGTCCGATTGCCAGAATCAGCTGGAACACTGCAGATGCATACATATTCGTATGACGCTCATGTTTCTTTTCATCTTCCACCAGAAGACTGTCATCTTCCGGCACAACCGTATCGAGCAGATTTTTCTTTTCGATCAGTTTCCTGCCAAGCGGTCCGCCAACCAGACTTCCCGCGATCAGTCCAAATGTTGCCGCCGCGGTACAAATCGTCGTTGCACCTTCCACATTCAGATCCTCCAGAACCGGGCCAAACGCGCCCGCAGTTCCGTGTCCGCCCACCATCGGGATCGAACCGGTACACATACCGATCAGCGCATCAATGCCAAGCAGATGGGATGTTCCGATTGCAAGCAGATTCTGTAAAACGATCAGGAGAATGACCAACCCTAAAAATATCGCCAGCGACTTTCCACCACTCTTTAACACCTTCAGATTTGCCTGAAATCCTACTGATGTAAAAAAGAATACCATACACACTTCCCTTAAGGTATCATCAAAAGAGATCTCCATAAATCCACTGCTGTAACAGATACATGTGACGATTGCAAATAGCAGTCCCCCGACGACCGGCGCCGGAATACAGAATTTTTCCAGTACATGTATCTGTTGTTTTAGATAACTACCCAGCATCAGCACCAGCACCGAAGCTGCCAATGTCTGATACATATCCAACTGAACTTCCATATTTATCCTTTCGATTCTAATTCCCAAACCGGATCTTATTTTTCAAATCCGGTATTTACTCTGTCGGCACCTCGATACCGCACTCTGCATAATATGCCGCCGCACCCTTATGAAACGGGATTGTAATACCTCCAATCGCAGACTGCTCGTCCTCTTTTAATTCGATTGAGGCCGCATAGCGGATATCCTTTCCATGTAAAAATAAAAGTTCCGTCAGCTCTTTTACCGTATTCTCCGATAAACTGTCACCTGCCAGAAGCACCGCCTGTACAGACAGTGTTTTTACCTCTTCTGTCTGACCGGTATAAGTGCCTGCCGGAATCGTATATTCGGAATAAAACGGATATGCCGCCTTTAACCGGTTCCGGCATTTTACATCAATACTCAACAGCCGGATTCCGCATTCCTTTGCCAGTTCCCCGATCACTGTAGTCTGTGTTCCCGCTGTACAAAAGAACGCATCGATCTCTCCATCTGCAAGTTTCGCTGCCGCCTCCGTGTAATCCAAATTGACAGTCTTTACCATATCTCCGCTGATGCCCTGTGCCTGCAGAATCTGGTTTGCGTTCCGCTCTGTCCCGGATTCCTCTGCCCCGATACTGATCGTTTTCCCAAGAAGATCATCCAATGTCTTAATCTCTGAATCCGTGCGCACGATGATCTGACATGCCTCCGGATAAAGCGCTGCAACCGCTTTATATCCCTGGTATGCTTTGTCCCGGAATTCCCCGGTTCCATGATAGGCTTCCTCCACCAGATCTGCCTGGGCAATCCCCAGTTCAATATATTTGCCCGAAAGAAGTCTGACATTTGCTGCAGATCCGGCAGTATTCCTTGTTTCAAGTTTATACGAAAAATCCTCTTTATTTGCAAGACTGACATATGCATTGGCAAAGGAATCGTACATTCCGCCGATTCCCGCAGCTCCAAACCGGATTGTTTTCCGGTTTGCGCCGCATCCTGCCAGCATTAAAATCATTGCCAGTCCAAGAAAAATATACCGACTTTTTATCAATCTATGCCCCCTCCTTTTCGATTAACTTTTATCTGCATGTTATGCATCTGATCTCGCATATGCATTTTTCATCTGACCGCTCAGTTCAAACAGTACCTTATCGAGTGTATCTGTGGTTTCTTTCTTTAACATTCCGGCAACCGCACGGTTTGCCTCATGCCGGATCTCTTTTCTTTTTGCTGCATCCGTCTCTTGGGAAAGAAGTGCATCATAACGATTAATCAGCTCATGACCTTTCGCTAACACATGTTCCTTATATCTTTCAATATGGAATACCGAACTGCGGTAAGAGGCGTCTGCCATCGCCGCGATCATCCTGCCTGACCAGTAAAAATTGTCCGTGGAAACCTCACCTGTGGTGTTGCAGAGATAGTCCGGTGTCTCATCGATATCCGCATAAAACGGAACCAGTACATTAAACGCATTGGATGCAAATGCGATCCACTCGATCACATTACAGTCACGTTCCATTCCCGGACGCATCTGGATCACAGCCAAAAAGTCATTGCGGTTGATTCCGATCGAGCGGTATGCACCGCGCATATTTTTCTCCCCGTATGCCGCATACGGATCGTACGGCGTCCCCTGGAAGTGGGAGGACAGCACATATTTTACATCCTCCACCGTGATCTTCTTTTCCGGTACCATACACCACGGAATATCGTCGGACTGCGGGGTATAGTCTGCATGTTCTCCATCCCAGACTTTCGTGTGCGGATTTAAGCAGCGCTCCATATACCACGCTCTCGGCGTATTGTATACATGGTCTGCGTCATCATGGCTGCCAAACGCATCTCTCGGATTTAAGCTGCCGTCCATTGAGAGATTCAGATGATTTTTCTCAATAAATTCTTTCATATCCGAAGAACACATATATTCTTTCTGATCAGATAGCGCATCCTCAAGATCAAAGTGGTCAATACCAAGCTGGTTTGGCATGACAACATATACATCATCCGGCACCCTTCTTGCGATCCAGTGATGTCCGCCGATCGTCTCAAGCCACCAGATCTCATCCTGATCCTGAAAAGCGATTCCGTTCATCTCATAGGTGCCGTACTGTTCTAACAGAGAACCAAGGCGTTTCACACCCTCTCTTGCACTGCGGATATACGGCAGAACGATACATACGATATCCTCCTCGCCGATCCCGCCAGGTACTTCTTCTTTTCCATCTTCCGCCGGCTGAAGTTTAACTAACGGATCTGCTCCAAGCACACGCGGATTTGATGTGATCGTCTCCGTTGCTGTCATCGCAACATTTGCCTCATTGACACCTGCCGCTGCCCAGATTCCTTCTCCCTCCACGGCATTTGGCACCGCCGTATAGCGCATCGGATCATCCGGAAGTTCGATTGTCACATGTGAAATAACAGATTTATATGTTTTCGGCTGCTCCTCCGGATGAATAACAACAAATTTTTTCGGTGTAAAATGTCCGGAACCGGAATCATCATTTCTTGCGATCATCGTAGAACCGTCATAAGATGCTTTTTTCCCAACAAGTATTGTAGTACATGCCATTTTTATTATCTCCTCTCAAGTGTTTTGTCTATTCTGCCTCGTCATAAAAAATTTTGTCTTTTTCTAACACCGTTCCGACACCATCCTTCACCTCAACAATGCAGACAGAACAGTTTTTCGGGATTCCCCCGCGCCAGATATCTTCTTTATCATCATAAAAATTTGCCAGAAGACAGCGTCCGGCTGCCCCGTGTGTCGATATGAAGATCGTAGCATTTTCATATGCCTTGTTCTGTACCAGCGAATGATAAAAATCTTCGGTCCGTTTCAAAACATCCTGAAAACTTTCCCCGCCCGGAGCCCTCATGCAGTGATACGGATCATTGTAAAACTTATCAATAAAATCCGGTGGAAGGACTTTGCTGTCTCTCACACATTCTCCCTCCCAGTCGCCAAAAGAAAGTTCTATGATACGTCTGTCTGTGATCATAGGAAGATGTCTTCCCGCCATCACAAGCTCTGCCGTCTGTTTTGCGCGGATCAGGGGACTTGAAATGACAAGATCAAAATCTATGTCTTTCATGCCTTCACCGGTTAATTCTGCAAGACGGATGCCCGCATCATTTAACATGATATCACGCTGTCCCTGCAGTTTTTTCTGTTTGTTCCACGATGTTTCACCGTGCCTGATTATGTATAATTTCATCTTTTTGCCTTTCTGTACTTTATCTCCGGGTAATAAACGAATTTTCTGCTCATTGCCTAACACATTATAGCATGAGATTTTTTCTTTTCCAAATCTTATCTATGATTTCAGATTACACCTGTCACTGACGTATTTTTTCCAAATCTGGATTCTTCACAGCCGATAAGCATTTTTTCCGCACAAAGTAATAGCAGATCACCTGCATCACGATCGTTGCCAGCCAGGATGCCGGATACGAGATAAACAGAAAATACAGGGATCTGTGAAGCGGGAAAAATACAAAGATCCATAAAATACGCATCCCGACCGTGCCGATTACAGACAATATCATGGGAACAGAGGAATACCCCATACCACGCAGTGCGCCTGGGAAAAGATCCATGATGCCGCACAGGAAATACGGCACGGTTGTGATGGAAAGTATTTCCAATCCACATGCAATCACATCCGGTTCTTTGGTATAGATCGTCAGTATCTGTGCCCCAAAGAAATATGCGCTGCATCCAAGCACAGCAGCAACACTCACAGACAAAATCAGACAATCCATAAGAACTCGGTCCATTCTCTTATATTTTCCCACACTAAAATTCTGACTCGTAAAACTCATGCAGGCCTGTGTGATGGAATTGACTGAAACATACAAAAAGCCAAGCAGGTTATTGGCTGCCGTATACCCCGCCATCGCCGTCGCACCAAAAGAGTTGACGGACGACTGTAACAGTGCGTTCGAAAAGTTGATCACTGTACTCTGAATTCCTGCCGGAATCCCAACCTGAAAAATCTGTTTCAGATAAGCACCATTGATGGACAGCTTTGAAAAATGAAGCTGGTAACTGCCCTGCGTCCTGCAAAGGCAGCGCAAAACAAGGATACAGGACACACACTGGGAAATGATTGTTGCGATTGCAACCCCGGCAACATCCAGATGGAATCCAATCACCAGGATCAGGTTTAATCCCGCATTGATACAGCCTGAAATGATAAGGAAGAAAAGCGGTCTTTTGGTGTCCCCGACGGCACGGAGTATCGCTGCACCGTAATTATAGAGCATAAAAAATGGCATCCCCATAAAATAGATCCGCATATATAAGGTTGACTGACCGATCACGTCATCCGGTGTACCCATCAGTTCCAGTGCTCCCTTCGCAAACAGCACACCAACAAATGCCATTGCAACACCGCTGATCAGTGCTAACGTGATCGCAGTATGTACGGTCTGTGACATTTCTTCCTCCCGTCCTGCGGCATAAAATCTTGCCGCAAGCACATTCGCTCCAAGTGAAATTCCGATAAACAAATTCACAAATACATTGATCAGTGCCGTTGTCGAACCGACCGCTGCAAGCGCCTGACTGCCGCTGAATCGTCCCACGACGATGATGTCGACTGCATTAAACATTAATTGTAAAATTCCTGAAAGCATCAGAGGGAATGCAAAGGAAATTAATTTATCCATGATAGTGCCGTTACACATATCGATTTCATATTTATTATTTTTCAATGAGAGGACTCCTTTCCTGATTTCTTACTATCTGTATTTTATTATGCGTATCTTGTTATGCATAAATTTGTATTGAGTATTTTACATTGCGTATCTTACTGCCTTTTTGGGGCTTCGTCAATAAATTTTGTTTGGTTATCAAAAGGGGGATCTAGAACGTAATGGAGCAGCCTGCTGGTGAAAGCAGACTGCCCCATCTTCAGAAAACATGTAAAAATTTTATTATCGTGAATGATTTACGACCCGGACGGGATGCGCACGATATAATGCTCTCCATCCCGTTCCACCCGTGTTAAGACCGGAATATGTTTTTTACGAAGCTGATGCACAACCGGATAGGTCAAAAAAACATCGCCTTCCACATAAACAGCTTCCGGTTTTTCCTTTAAAATCTGTTTCACCTGGTCTTTGATCCGGCTCTTCCACTGTTGCTTTTCCATGATAACTTCTCCGTAAATTCCCTGCACCTCAAGTTCCGGGACATCCGGCAGCGCGCAGTGTGAAATGCGCGCATGCTCCATTCCTGGCAGCTGCTGTAAGAGTTCATCCGCTTCTTTTCCACCGCCAAAATTTACGATCACCGGCTCCTCCTTAAAGCAGGACAAACTGATCTTACATGCCGCCACGGCATCTTCTAATGTGCCAGCCGTCATCAGAAAACCTCCCTTGTGGCAGAAGCCTGCACTGAAAAGTCCTGTTGCCTGCACCAGCTCCTCATTTTCTAATCCAAGCCATTTTTCCGGGAAGCTGCACTTGTAATTCATGGAGTATTCTCTTTTCTGTGGCTGGATACAGTAACCGCCGCGGTTGGATGGGAAAATCACAAACGCGATATCGGTTTCTGAGAGCCTTTTCTGACACGGGATAAATTCCGGCAGAACCAGTATTTTCGCCTCATCTTCCGGTTTTTCTCCTGCCTCAAGTGCCTTCTGCTGTGCCTCTAAAACTTCCTCGATCCGTTTATCTGCCCGCTCATTTCCAAGATAGCGTTCAAATTTATTTTCCAAAATCATTCCGGCTACACCGACTGCCCGGAAAAATGCGTCATCACTGCTGCCCGCTGCATCCCAGGTCGGATTGAAATTTCCGATCAGTGTTGCAAGTTCATTTTTCTCCCCGGTATTGTCGTTGTTATCAAGCGGCTGAACAAATGCCTCATCAAAAGTCTGTGCGAGTTCCTCTCCTAAGATTCCGGCACCAAGCTGCTCCCAGAGCAGTCCAAACGCCGCATACGGCACTCCGTTTTCACGGATCCTGCTGTCTTTCTGATGATGATCATACTCTCCGCGTCCAATGTCAAATACGATCCCGTCATAATCTTCGGGAACTTTGCTGCCGCGCGTGATCGTAATTTCCGGGTTTAAATAGAGCAGTAATGCTGAGGAAAAGACGTCGTCCGCGTGAAACTTGCCGCTGTGGGTAAATGCTTTCGCGTCTTTTCTGGTGATCTGTTGTAATAATGTGTTGTTCATGGTGATATCCTCTTACCTTTTACCTTTTTACATGATTACCTATTTTAAATTTTAAACTGACTGATGATCGTTTCAAGTTCATCCACAATTTCTTTATTGTTCAAAACCGCATCCACAATTTTCTTAAACTCTTCATCGATCTGTGTCATATATCCGGAATTTTTCACCACTTCTTCCTTCTGTTTATCAAACCCATCCATAATGTCATTTACATAATAATGAATACGTTCCATACTCTGCTGCAGTTCATCTATACAGCCACCAAACTTCTCCATCTGATTTTTAAAATTATGTGCATCGCTTGCATATTCCTCGCCTGTATGTACAAGAACATCATAATCTGAAATAACATTTGTTTTCACATAGTTTAGCAATTCAAAAGAAGATTCCGCCAGTTTATCTACGATATCCACGATAAACGTATTAATTTTCTGAATTTCCCCTGCAGTCTTTGATGATTCCTCTGCAAGACTGGATATCTCGTTTGCCACAACTGCAAACCCTTTGCCACTTTCTCCCGCTCTTGCGGCCTCAATGCTTGCATTCAGCGCAAGAAGGTTTGTCTGGTCTGCAACATTCAGAATCTGGTTTGTAAGCTGTTGTATCCGCTCTACTTCCTTCGATTCTTCAATTTTATCTTCAAGCGTCTTTCCAATTCTCACAATCGTATTCTGCATACATTCTCTGGCAGATACGGCATCTTCTTCTAACTTTTCCGCTTTTTGTCCAACCTCACCAATGTACTCTGCCTGCGATTTTGTCTCATGTATGACGGATGACATCATTTCCTTATTGCTCTGTGCATTTTCAGCAATCTTATGCACCATGTCGCTCATTTCAAGAACCCTGCCTTCCATAGCGTTCATGGTAGCATTTACTTTCGACACTTCATTTGCAGACGAAGTTACAATATTATTTACATGCTCTGAATTACTTAAAAGTTTCTTTTCACTTGCACTGATATTTTGAATGATCTCACGCAAGTTCTCCAGAAAGATATTTAAACTGTCTGCAATATTTCCAACCTCATCTGTCGATCTTACATTTATCTTCTGTGTAAGATCTCCCTCTTTCTTTGCAAGCTCACTCATTTTCTCCGCTATCACACTTACATTTCTTGACAAAACACCACTGATAATAAGCGCAAGTGCTGTTGCTATCACCAATCCTGCAAGTTCAATGATTACAAATTCTTTTATAAATATGTTTTCCTGAAGTCTGATATCAGTTGCAGAACAATCCACTCCTACAATTCCTGCAATTGCACCGGAACTATTGTAAACCGGAGCAAATGCACTATAAAAATCTCCCCACTCATCGGATGTCATTTCACTATCAACTGTGGCATTCCCGTCAAATGCCTCTGCTATTTCATCATAAATCTCATATTCTTCGCCAATCGCAGCCCCTTCTTCGGTATCAGCGTCAACAATAAATTCCAGCCTGTCACCATTCATCCGCATTGTATATATGTATTTGATATCATCTCCACACAAGAAATCCTGCAGCTGCGATAATATTTCTTTATAATTTTCTGTTTTCTCATCTCCGGCTTTAATTTGTCCTAAAATATCACCATCGATTCTTTCCGCAGCAATTTTAGCTGAATTTCTGGCATTGTTCTTACACTGTTCTAACAATGTATCTTTCGCCTGTACGATAAAAAACCAGCCGATCAGATTCGTCACAATCAAAACACATGCTATCATTCCGGTCAAAATTTTTGCACGTATGCTGATTTTAAAATTTTTCTGTGATTTACCCTCTTTCATGCTGTCCCCCGCCCTTCATATCATTTATATGAATATTATAGCGTTTTGCATTCTCTCTGGCAAGAAAATCAAACTTGCTAAGTTCTTCTTCCCTCGTCCGGCAATGAATCATTCCATCGTCAGCATACCTTTCAAATGGTGCTTGCAGAAAATTTCTTTTTCCGCATATTCCCCGATATCCTCGGCCTTGCGCTAGGGAGACCGGAATAACATTTTGCATTGATTGACGGTGACCCTGATCAACCAGTTTTTCAAATGGAAATCTGATTCAATCCGATACTTTCCTGATAGCCCGCCATCCCATATTTTGTTACCGCATCCACGACAGGGAGCAGCCTTTCATCTGTAATCTTTTGCAGCATTTTCTTTCTCTTTTCAGAAATTATTTCTTTCGATCTGCACTGCTCATAATCGAAAGGCGTCATATGCCAATAGCAGAATGTTCCCCGATAGTACTGCGATAATTTTTGTGCGATCAGTATCCCCTCCGGATCGAGATCGCCGGAATAATATACCTTAGTTCCTGACTTTGCAAGCAGTTCTAACACCAAAAGCCCTGCCAGTCTTGGCTGCCCATTCATGCACATGCACGACTTTTCTCCACAGATCAGGGCAAAAACAGACGGGTTTTCCACGATAAAGATCTCATGATCCACACACTCGATACGCTCCCATTCAGAAAGTACTGTAAGCGGCACCTGCACCATATTTTTTTCCTGACAGAATCCGTCCATCCCTCTGTGTAATTCTCCGTTCTTTTTGATCGCATGCACGTTATAAAGCAATGCATAATTGGAAATATCATCGATTAATATCCCGGCAAGAAGATAGCTTTTCTGTCTCTTATATGCAGGAAACATTTCTAAAGTTTCCACCTGTATGCCCCTCTGTCCTAAATCCATCTGTATGACCTGATAAAGGATCTTTCCCTCTGCCGTGCCCTGGTCAAATGCATGCGGATTTCCGGTTACAGCAGCGGCAAATACCGCGAGGTACACGCTCTTTTGTGTGCGGTACGGCAAAGCGTTATATAGGTTCGCACACAGCCAGAGAAGGCGTTTCCACTCTTTTAAGTTCTCTTTGTCGCTGCTTTTTAAAATATTTTCGAATGTATCAAACTCCAAAAAGGCAGGAGTCCCTTTGAAATTTTCAAGGAACTCCTTTTTTATCTCCCGTATCTGATTTTCTTTAAATGCCTTTTCCTCTGCCTTTCCAATCAGCGCTTTTCCAAAATACTCTGCCAGCACTTCTTCCGGTGTGACCGTCCCATATTTGCTGCAGGAAAGTGCTTTTCGGAATTTTTCAGCAGAAACCGTAATACTTTTTTTGCCATGAAAATTCTGGCAGAAGAATCCTTCTAACGTGTCAAGTCCGTCCCCAGATATATTCTTTACAGTCACTTTACCCGAAAATCTGCCGTAGGAACTGTATTTCTCACGAAAACCTGTAAAGATGCGCTGCCAGATCTCATTTTGCCTGAAATATGCCACGCAGTCACGTTTTAACTTTTCATGCCCTGTCAAATTGTTCAATCTCTATCCCTCTTTGTTCTACTTTTTCTTCATCATCTAACAGTTCTTTACTGTGTCCGTTCCATAAATAAGGCATTACGGTAACAAATTTCGCGTTTTCCGGGCGGATCAGCTGATAAATTGCCAGCGCATCCAGCGTATCACAGTCTCCCCACAATACCTGTGAATTGATAATAAAATCAAATTCAAACTGTGTCATCAGGCGGAACATGTCTCTGATATTCCGGTTGTCGACACCGGCAAATGCCTCATCTAACGAGATCAGTCTCGGCGCATCCGCCCTGCCGCCCTGATATTTTGCAACGACAGCAGAAAAGAGCGGTACATACATGGACATTGCTTTTTCTCCTCCACTGAACGTACCAAATACACTATTGGTCAGTTCCTTCTGGCGCTCTCCGCTTTTTTGGGAGAACAACTGAAATTCAAACCATTTTCTATAATCAAGTGTTTCTTTCATGATCTGATAAAAGGAGATCATTCCGGCACTGTCACGCGCATTGCGTCTCGTCTCGTCGACCTTTGACCTGAAATGTGCAGAAAGTCTTGCCGCCTCTTCTTCACTCATCAGACGGTAATCTTTCTTTAACAGTTCTACCAGTTCCCTGGTGTCAAGCTGATCCTCTTTTTCGGCTGTCTTACTCCTCCATCTGAGACTCAGTTTCAGACCGCTTGACGTATCCATGCCATTCATCAGCGTATTCATTTTCTGCACCCACAGATTCGACGCATTGATCTTTCCCCGGATCTTGCGGCTCACAGTATTGGCCAGAATATCTTCGAATAATTCCCGGTCTCCGTCTTTGATCAGGTTTTCAAGCTCACTGATGTCTTCATCAAGATGTGTCAGCAGACTTGCAAACGTTACCTTCGTCCCCTGATATCTTGCTGTGATATCAAGCCGCTTTGGGGTATAATCATCTATTTTTTCACTCTCATCTGATTCTGCAAATAATTCATTCTGCGTAAGCTGATAATCGGTCAGAAAACCTCTGTTTTCAAAATATACCCTGTTGAGGTCAGCGATAATACTGTTTTTTTCCATATCTTTGATATCCGTCAGCAGATAATCATAAATATGCCCTGCATCATCCGTAATCTCTTCTGGTACAGCCACATAAAAAAGTCCCCGCTCCTGTTCATAACATTTCCGGTAAAATTCCACTTTCTTTTCATATACCTTTATCGTATCCGCATTGCTGATACGGTTTGCTTCGATCAGCTTTGCTTCATCCGTCTTTTGTGTTTTTTCGGTCACGCGTTTCTGAAACTCTTTCGGAAATGCATTCAGCCACGAAATGCAGGCATCTAACCTGTCTTTGACCGCTTCATAATCTGTCAGGGCAAGCTGTTCCAGAATGGATGTTCTTTCTTCCTGTTTTGAACTGATCTGCTTTTCGGTCTCCCTTATGTCATATCTGATCTGATCCATATCAAGATCTAAATCTTCTAAATGAACTTTGCGCTCCCTTAAGTATGCCGCGCTTCTTAAAATCATTTCATGTGCCGACTTTAACTCTACCAGATTTTTGTCATATTCCTCCGCTGCACTTTTTGCACTCTGGAACGTCTCATAAGTACAGTTGAGATACAATTTTTCAGCGATCTCAATCGCACCCTTTTTCTTTTCCTTTATTTCTTCCAGAAAGGCTGTCAGCTGCTCCCCCGTCTTTTCATTTTCACTCCGCAGCAATTCATACTTTTGTTCTTCCGCTAAGAGCAGCTTCATTGCCTCCCTCAGATCCGTATCGCCCGGAAGCGCATCATATTCTGATTTCAGCCGGTCCTTCCGTTCTGATAAATTGTTTCGTTCTCTCTCTAAACCTGCAATCTTTTCCTCTAACACCAATATCAGATTTTTACATTCTTCTATTTTTGCAAGCCTGTGTCTTTCCCTCGCTTTACTGCCCAGATACCCTGCTTCATATTCCCCGGTAACTGTTCCAGCCAGAACACCCATATGATAGGAACCATCCTCAGAAACTGACACATCATTCTCACCGCCATAAGCGATACTTGAAAGGATTTTTGTCAGTCTCTGGTTTGAAAAAATATCATTGACTTCCTCGTTTAGTTCCAGTACGTCCAACAGACTCTTTTCTGCCTGCGTTTTTCCTGCAAAAAGATAATGGTCTTCGCACCCTTTTACCGGTGTAAGAACCTGTTCCCTGTATTGCTCATCCACCACAATTGCATCGAGTATTCCCATTTTTAGCAGGGCTTCTTCTAAATGGTTACAGGCATCTTCATCCAGCTCCGATCCAAACTCTATCACTTTATAAAATTCCTGATATGGAATCCCTGCTTCATCCAGTCTCTGGCGGTTTCTTATCACAGCTTCTGATCTCTGTGGCTGTGGTTCTTTCTGATTTTCCCACTCACTCAGCTCTGTTTTTGCTTCATCGAGTTCTGTTTTTGCTGTTTCCTGCTCCAGAAGAATGGAATTGATCTGCGTTTCTATTTTAGACTGCTTTTTGATCCATTGATCTGCAGCCTTCTGGCGTACCACCGCGTAGTCAGAATTTTCCTCATACGTATCTGCGAATGTACTGAGTTCCCTCAATAGTTCCTTTTCCAATTTCAGTTCCACATTGTTTTCATTCCATTGATAAAGTGCTTCTTTCCACTCATTTTCTACCTGGATCAGCATGTTTTCAAATTCCGATATTTTTCGCTGGAGTGCGTCTAATTCCCGGATCTGCTTCTCCCTTTTCTGGATCATTTCATCCTTCCGCCTGTCAAGACTTTTAAGTTCTGCGAGCAATTTTTCTCCATCATTGATATATTGACGTGTATGTTCAAACTGCTGCCTGTGAAGATCAAATTTATAATCATTTTCCAGATCAGCACACAGTTCCTCACTCATAAATGCAAATTCCTGGAATGCCATCTGGTCTGCTTCCTCACGCATATCTTCTAACAGAGTCTCTACTTCTTTTTCTTTTTCATACTTTCTGTTTTCTTCCTCTTTGATCTGGTTTGTGACATCTCTGTACTGTGCTTCCTTTGCAGCCAGAAATGACTTTTTATCCGCAAGGATTTTATCATGAGCCTCAAGTTCTTTGGTGAGCTGTGCCTCTCTGCCCTTTAGCGCAACTGCATCACTTTTATTGAGGGACTCCTTTTCTTTTTCTAAGGTTTCCTTCTTCTGATTCATCTGCAGAATCTCTGTTTCAAGTTCCTCAATCTTCCGGTTACATTCTGCATATTTATCCTCATATGCCTTTTGTTCTGCTGCCGCTTTTTGTAATCTCTGCTTTGTACGTTCATATCTGTCCGCTTTTTCACAGAGCAGAAGTTTATTATATTTCTGGAAAACCGCATTGATCTTTTCAGCAGCCCCTCTCGCCTCCCTGCGCCCCTTTAAATTCATATTCATCATGTCCATATTTTCAATGGCTTCTGACATCGGACGCAGATCCTCATCCGAAAGCGGCTGGAGAGAATCACTCAATATATCATTGATCACAGACGGTTTGAAATCCTTTGACAGCTTTGGGGTTCGAAGCTGGATCAGCAGATCTACCATTTCCTTATATTCATCTGCAGTCTCAAATCCAAATATCTGTCTGTTGACATAATCCATGTAATCTGCCTGACGATCAAATACTCTTCCGCCTTCTGCCACCCTGTTTTCCAGTTCTTTTTTGGAAAGGGTCACTTTCTCACCCATATCTTTGTATAAGAAAAAGTCTTTGCCGATGCGTCTTCCATCTGTCAGACTGAAATACCATTTATCGAGCGGTTTATTTCGCTTTGCGCGGATTCCCATTCCGATCGTCAGATATGTTTCACTGTCTTTTCTTTTGAACTCAAGATAAAGATAACCAGTTCTCTCTTCCCTTCCATCATTTTCCTCGAGAAGATAACTGCTCATTTTACGATCCCTTGAACCAAACGGATCAAGTCTCTCCGGACTCATATTTCCGTCTAATAGTAACGGCACAACACTCTGCATCGTTACCGATTTTCCGGAACCGTTTGAACCACGGAGAAGCATCCGCCCCTTTACAAAAGGAAATTCCTGTTCATCATAATACCAGAAATTGATCAGCCCAATTTTATTTGCCTGCCATCTACTGTTCATTTTCATTTCCTCCTGTGTAATCCTGCGGATAACTTCCCTGTATTTTTCCGACAAGCGGACAGATTTTTATCTGATGCATATCATCCACTTTTTTTATAAACATCCAGCGTTCCATTTCATCTGTTACGTTTTTTATAAACTCCCCTTCCGGCATATCCCGGTAAAGTTTCGCAAAACCAGATCCATATTCCTTTTTCACATCCAGGATCAGAGATTCAAACTCAATCTTATCAACAAGACTCATTTCTTCCGGCGTTATTTTCCACACCTTACCTTCTATTTTTTCTCTGATCTTTCCAAAGGCAAGCATTAAAATATCTGCCAGGGAATTGTTCTCCGGAAAAGCAGCTCCCATCCGGCAGTCCTGTCCGGATAAAAGAAATGCACTTCCCCGATGAATCTGTACATGACATTCAAAAAGCTGTTCTAATTCTTCAGAAAGCCTGTATCCGTAATATTTTAAATACTCGAAATCCTCCCCGGATCCATCTTCCCTGTACACTGCCGGTGCAAACAACAGTCTCTTATACACTCTGTGCCTTCTGGCTAATCCGCGGTCCTCGTCCACTTCAAACCATTCACTTTCCCGGAAATCTTCCGGTTTTGTATACTCCATGATATCCCGGGAAAAATTTCTCATAAAATATTTGGATGCCCCTGTATTTTCATATAAGACCTCGCCCCCGGCATCATCCATAAACACATCATCTGTTCCATCCGTCACACGGACCATTCCCTGTTCCACAGTATAGCGGAGTACCCGGATGAGTTTTCTCCGGTTGTTGTACAATGTCCAGTCTGTGATCTCACCGGGCATCACCGCCGTCATATATTCCGTCAGCTGTGACAGTATAAACTGCTCCTGTGCATCTTTATCTTCCAGGAACATCAATAAAATACACAGATACACATATTCTTCTTTCGAAGAGAACTGGCCAATTCCCATAAACTGCTCCGGGATGACCGGTATCTTTTCCAGTTTTATCAGCAAAGAATTATCTATGATCTGACAGCCTAATTTATCTGTCACATATTTCCGGATCTCCCCGACTGCATCCCTGACCCTGTAATACAGTTCTTTATCTTCTGATTTCAGTATCCAGCGTCTGTTTAACAAAATTTCAAGCTCTTTCATACGCTCTCCTCCTGAAATACGATCCTCATCTTTGGCATGGTAAAATTGCCATCCTCACAATGCACCACACATTTTTCTGCCATATTACTTTTGTCTAAACGATATCTTCTGCCATCATCCGTCCTTGCAGAAAAATCAACCGACTCCATTGCATCTGAAATCCATTTTAAAAGTATTTCCCGGATTCTCGGCTCTAAAATGGGCAATGCAGAAAAGTCAATGGCTCCATCTTTTTCTAACATCTTTATTTTCTTTTCCTCTTCCTTTTGCTGCTCTAACATTTTCCTGCGTGTTTCTAATTTTTTTTCGGTTGATTCTATGATGGAACTTCTTTTTGTCTTTTCCCGGTATGTGCGCACTCTCGGTTTCAGTTCTATCTGAATCGGCTTTTCTTCATACACTCCCCGGTTCATGCTGTCCGTCTCTCTTACCTGATCCCCTGCGATATGAAATGTTTTTTCCATCCCAAAAACCATGGCAGACATTTTGTGTGCTTCCTCAAGATTTTCACATCTCATAAACATTTCAGCGACTTTTCTGTATTCCTCTTTCCGGTTTGCACCGAGTGCATTTTTTTCACTCAATTGTGCTGCATACCGCGTGATTCTTCGTATGATCTCATTTGTCACGTCAAAAAGTTTTGCTGCCTCATTTTCCTGTCCTTCACTGCCCACAAACCAGTCATAAATACTTTTAAAACGTCCCTCTGCCTTCTGCCGGATCATTTTTTCAGACACTTCCACTTCCATACGCGGAATCAAAAGCTCATATTCGACGATCTTATCAAATACCGCCTCGCGCATATCACTTTCCTGCGTTTTCAGACACTCCTCAATCACACCGACATTGCGCTGCAGACCTTTGATAAAACTGCGCAGATACTCAATCAGTCTGTCTTTAAACACCAGAAATTCCTTTGTGCGCATCATTTCCTCTGCCTTTACGCTGTTTAAGTCCCTGATATAATCCTGATAATTCTGATTCAGCCTCATAAAATCATTGTTTAAATCCGTCCACCATGTATAAACTTCATTCTTATCTTTCCCTGCCATCTCTGGAAAACGTTCCATATTTCTCCGTATCCGCTCAAGCAGCGTAGGTTCTAACGATGCCCCTTCAATAAAAAGATTTTCAAGACGGATCACAAGTCTCTCGATCTCGACACTGTATTCCGACATCTGATAACGGTACTTCTTATTTTTAAATTCTTCTATGGAGGACACTCTTCTTGTGTCCTGTATCGTGTTTAAATTTTTCCATTCCGTAAGCATCGTCAGATCCTGCTGGCACTGCTCGATTTTATACTCTGACCAGAACGGATCTTTTAACATTTCCTCATAAACTTCTTCTAAATACAGCCAGTATTTTAACTTTTCATAATTCTCAAAAAAAATGCGCATAATGCAACGATACCTGCTGACATTATCCGCATTTAAATATTTTGCCTCTGTGAGTGGTTTTAATAATTTATCTGATACCTGCAACGCGACATGTTCTCCTTTATTCATGATACGCCAGAACCAACTGCCTGATTCTGATATTTGTGGTATGTCTGAATCAGCTTCAACCGCCTGATTCCAGTTACTCTCCAACTTTTATTCCAATGTTTATATTATACTTACAAGTTGAGACAGCCGCAAGAAAATTTTTGTTTCATTTTAAGATTTACAGATTTTCTGTTACTGTTCGCACTTCCAGTGTGAACAACAACAATTACAGCCCATGAAAAGTGCCTCTTTGAGGCAGGGGCTGTAATCTCACAACAATATACACTACGGCACATAGCTTGACAGCCAATCGTCAAGCTTGCGTCTGAACAGTAGCGATTTTCTCTCAAATTCACTGTTTTACATAACTTACCAGCAATTAAGTTGTAAAGAATCTTTTGATATCACAATCCTATAAAAAAAAGACACTAAATTAATAGTGTCTTCCATACCTCAGTATAAATAGCGAGAAAGAGACTTGAACTCTTAACCTCCCGGGTATGAACCGGACGCTCTAGCCAGTTGAGCCATCTCGCCATATATTTATTTGAACAAAAAAATATTGATACCTTCAAAACTTCATACAGAACTCCGATTTTTTCGAAAGTGGTCATTGCCACTTTCCATGCGAACATTGTTCGCATTGTTTTGGTCAAGCCCTCGATCGATTAGTAACAGTCAGCTCCACATGTTACCATGCTT